>OMBO01000397.1_pt1 | contig 30498 bp, 32 predicted proteins | sample 1644901 | NCBI WGS metagenome assembly OMBO01 (sample SAMEA103958144, study PRJEB25191) | human gut metagenome | reverse complement strand
TCCAGCGGGAATTTTTACATGCTCCGGACAAGCGCATCACCGGGATACGAGCTCGCACAGTGTGTGAAAACAGATAAGTCATGGCATGATTGAAGTCTGCAATCAACGACAATGGCGGGGAGTGCAAATACGCACTCCCCGCCATGATTAGGGCATTAACCGATAATTGACACTGCACCACATTTTGCGCTGCAAGCCGCATTACCCGGCTACCCGTCGAAAGGTAATATACTTATATGCGCCATGGTATAGATCATCCCGCTTTTTCTCGATTTTTAGGCGCAGAACATCTTCGGATGCCGTGTCGACATTGCAAGCAAGCACCAGGGATCGTGAGGTCTTTCCATCGGCTCCCTCAGAAACAGAATATATATCCACACTTATGCCCAACTGACCAAGCTCAAGCAGCCGCATTTCGCCATTCACTTCCAAATACAAGGTCGTTCTCCCCTTGCCATCTACAGTGATCTCTGCGCGCGGCTCTTCACTGCGCCAGACCGTATCCGGATAGTGCCACGGATAATCCAGCCCGTTATAGTGACTTGCCACAACATTGCCCAGAGCAAAGAGGCCAAAGGGCACCAATATTACGATCAGGAGTCCGAGAAGGATGAACTTCCAGATACGGCTGTGCTTCATGTATGATGGATAACGTGCTTTCATATTGCTTTCCCCTAGTTCCTTGTTTTATTGTGTCTCCTTTTTAATGACTTCTGCTGTGGACAGGATCTAACTTTTCTTCTTGGCCGCCAGCTGTTCCGGCGGCATTCACGGATCGCAGTGCAGGTCAAAATCGATCTCCGCGCCGATGGCCGCCGCGAACAGCACTTGCTTCGGGGACAAAACGACCTCCGGCCCGTCGCCGCTTTGCATATGGATGACGATCTCAAAGCGCGGGCTTGCAGCAAGATCGCTGCACAGCGTGCAGAGCTTTTCCACGTTTTCAAATGCGTTCTCTCCGGCCAATCGGCGTATCAGCTCATCCAGCACCGCGCCGACGCTGAATGCATTCTCTTCTTTTACCTCGAGCGACCAGCTCGTCTGCGCGGGAGCCTGCGGCGGGAAATCGGCTTTTCGGCGTGTTCTCGTCGGAGACACGCCCAGGCGGCGGCTGACTTCCTCGAGATCGAGTTCCCCGCCGGATGCGGAAATAGAAAAGGTCGTCTGGATCACAGGCATTTCCATTGCTTTTCTCTCCTTTCTATGACGGAAGTGGTTTCGTTTTGCCCTGCCTTATTCATAGCAATACAGGTCGAAGCCGATCTCCGCGCCGATAGCCGCCGCGAACAGCAGCTGCGCGGAGAACAGCCGCACCTCCGGGCTGTCGCCGTTCCGCATATGGATGACGATCTCAAGCGATGCTTCCGCGTCAAACTCTTCACACAGCCTAACGATTTTTTTCGCCGCCTCCAGCGGGTAATCTCCGGCCAATCGGCGTATCAGCTTGTCCAGCACTGTGCCGACGCTGAATGCATTCTCTTCTTTTACCTCGAGCGACCAGCTCGTCTGCGCGGGAGCCTGCGGCGGGAAATCGGCTTTTCGACGCGTTCTCGTCGGAGTCACGTCCAAGCGGCGGCTGACTTCCCCTAGATCAAATTCATTTTTACTTGAAGTAATATAGAAAATTGCTTTTACACTTGGAACGATCACAGCTTCTCTCCTTTCTTCTGTTTTCCGACGCCGGCAGGTCACCCTTCCACCCGTCGAAAGATAATATACTTATATGCGCCATGGTATAGATCATCCCGCTTTTTCTCGATTTTTAGGCGCAAAACATCCTCGGATGCCGTGTCGACACTACAAACAAGTACGCTGGTCTCTGAATCTTCTCCTGCGGTCTCTGCACGATATATATATATACCATCGCCCATCCGGTAAAATGTAAATGGCTGCATTTCACCATCCACTTCCAAATGCAAGGTCGCTCTTTCATCGCCATCTACAGCGATCTCTGCGCGCGGATCCTCGCTGCGCCAGACCGTATCCGGATGGCGCCACGGATAATCCAGCCCGTTATAGTAGCCCGTCATGTAATTGCCATAGGCAAAGAGACCAAAGGGTACCAATACTGCGGCTAAAAGCCCGAGAAGGATGTACTTCCAGATACGGCTGTGCTTCATGTATGATGGATAACGTGCTTTCATATCGTTTCCTCCTGGTTCTTTGTTTTATTGTGTCTCCTTTTTTGATGGCTTCCGCTGCTGGAAAATCTGTCTTTTCTTCTTGAATACCGGCTGTTCCGGCTCCGCGCTCAGATGCAGAAATTAAAACGCTTCGGTGGGATGTCCTTGAATTGGGCTTGTAAGCTCAGGGCAATGCGGCTGGGAACGATGCTGAGAAGCCGCTCATAGTTTTTCTTGTTGTAGCGTATTTTGATCATCCCCGGGCCGACGCGGACGTTGTTGATCTGGCAAAGCTCGGCATCCCGCAGACGGCGGTTGCTCAGGACCATGTAATACATGGGCAGACCATAGTATGGATAGAAGGCTTTGTTCACATAGGGATACTCCTTGTATGTGTGTACCTCCGTTTTCCGAAATACCTGTCGGTATTCGACTCCGTCTTTTGTAAAGACCATATGGGCGTTACAGCCGGTATACAAAAGAATTATCGGTAAGGAGCACGCAAGCAGCAAAAAAACAGCCAAAATAAAAAATCCTTCATCTAGAATCACTTCTCTAAAACCATCGGTCTGGAAGTAAAGAAACACGATCAACGGCGAAATGCAACAAAGGCTCCAGATCATCCCGCTGATGAAGAACGTTTTATTGAAATAGACAGTAACTTTTTCCCGCTTCATTTCCGTTTCCTCCCGTTCTGCTGTGCATTCCACATTTGAGACAATGCCTGTGTTGAAAGAACTACTTATCAGACGAATTCGGGCGAAGTTTTGTTCCGGATTTTGTAAAATTTTACACCGGCTCTTCCGGCGGCATCGGGCCATCCCATCTTTCGACCGTCCGGCTTCATTTTTCCATGTGCCGTCCGGCCGTCAAAGTCCGATTTCGCGCATGAAGCTGTCGTAGGCCTCCACCTGCGCCCTGTCCGTTTGGGTGACCTGCTTCATCTGGCGCAGCTGTGCCGGGATCAGGCGCAGATTGGCAAACGGCCGCACGATCCACGCGACCGGAAGCAGCCAGCGCCGTCCCTTCAAAAATGTGTAGCGCGTCTCAATCTCTGCCGCCGGAGGAAAGAGCATCCGCCGCAGCACGCGGCCCCTCGACGGCACAGCCTCCTGCTCGTTGCGCAGCTCGATCACGGCGTGGTCGCGGGAGAGGCCGAACAGATCGGCGTCCAGCGTATAGTCCAGCAGCTTTTCCAGCGCCGCGCGATCCGGCTCCGGCAGCGGACAGACCGTCTCCGTCCCGAACCAGACGCGGCAGGCGTTCATCACCGTATGGAAAAATGCCGTCAGATGCAGCGCGGAGAATTCCTCCATAATCGCGGCCCAATCCAGCCGCGCGTCCTCCTGCTTCACAAACAGCGCCGCGTCCAGATACATCCGCAGTCCCGCACCGCCGCCGTAGAGATGCTTCGCCAGATGACAGACGGTGTAGATAAAGTGGAACTCCGGCGCAGGGCGGTATCGAAGCCCGTCGTCCCGCTCGGCATACTGCCACGCGCGGCCAAAATACGCCGGCAAATCGGTGCGGCCGTCCAGATTTCCGTCCATCAGATTGGTATGAATTTCATAATACTCTGTGTCGCGGACATAGGAATAGGTCGGCTCCCAGTCGTGCTCCACCGTATATCCGAGCGCGCACATCAGCGCATGTGCCTTCGCGCGGTCCTCCGGATGAATGAGGAGGTCGATATCGCCGAAGGTGCGCAGCCCGGAGACCGGATAAAGCCTGCGCAGATAATAGCCCTTTACCGGCATATGGGCGATGCCTTGCTCCGTAAAGCGCTTCGACAGGGCCTCGAAGTCCACGCAGCGGTTGAGATTGCCCGCCACCGCGCTGTAGAGAAGTCCGTCCAGACGGCGGCAGATGTCCGCGTCGTCAAACAGCCTCCAGCGCTTGTTCTCATACGCCAGCACCGGGAGCAGGCTCTGCTCCGCAGCCGTTTTCCAGAGCGCCGGGATGTCCCACGGCGCGGTACTCTCCGGCGGAGTGTCCTGTATCAAGCTGCGCAGCAGCAGCAGAGGAAATTGTGTATCAGACATAGCTTTGCCTTTCAGGTCAGTTCTGTGGAACAAGGTCGATCACGACGATCTCCGGCAGATTATTGACACGCGGAAGCAGCCCATGCCCGGCAAGGCCGGAGGTAATGACCATCTGCATATGCGTGCCAAGCTGGAAATAGCCGCGGTCGTATTTCGGAAACAGCCCCTGCATGGGCGCGTACAGCCCGCCGATGAACGGCAGGCGGACAAGGCCGCCGTGAGTATGGCCGCTGAGCACAAGATCAACGTCCCAGAGGGTATACGCGCCGTTGAAAATAAACGTGTCCGGCATGTGTGCCAGACATATTTTCGGAAGCTCCGTGTTTTCAAACGCCTTCAGGAACACATACTCCTGCGAGGAGGTAAATTCCTCCTCCGTGCGTCCAAAGGCAAAGCCATAGCCCATCGTCCCGCCGATGCGCAGCGGCTGACCGGCGAGCGTCACGTCCGCATAGCTGTCATTGACCACGACTGCGCCAGTCTGCGCGATCCGGTCAAGCAGCGTCTCATCCGTTTTCAGGTAGACCTGCTCGTGGTTTCCCATCGAAAAAAACACCGGCGCGATCTTGAGCAGTCTTTCCGTCAGCGCCAGAAGCGACTGTACATCCGCTTCATCCGCCTTCTTGTCCAGCATATCACCTACGAGAAAAATTACGTCCGGCGCCTGCGCCTCGATCTTTTCAAGAAGCCGCGCATTGTCCTTTCCAAAAGCTTTTCCATGCAGGTCGGAGATCACGACGAGGCGGACGGGCGTCTCCATGCCATCCAACGCGACGGTATACGGCTGTATATGGATCACCGTGCCGCAGATCACAGCAGAGATCAGGAGTGCTAGCGCGAGTACTCCCGCCAGAAAAAATATGACTTTCCAAATTTTCTTTTTCATGGACGTTCCAGTTCCTCATAGAGTCTCTGCATGACGTGCGCATTGCGCGACTCAAAGTCAATGCCTGCCGTGCCCTCCCGGATCCGGTCATACAGCGCCTTGTCACGCAGGAGCCGCCGGACGCCGTCTTCAATGGCTTCTGCGGAGATATCGCAGAGCAGGCCGGTTTCTTCGTCGCGGATCAGCTCTGTCCCGCCGTCCGTTTTGGTGGAGAGCACGGGAACACCGAGCGCCTGTGCCTCCGTGATCGTCAGCCCGAAGGCTTCGATACGGCTCGACTGCACGAACAGATCGGCCTGCCGGAGAATGGGATAGGGATTGCTCTGCGCACCAAGCAAATGCATATGCTCTGCCGCCCGCGCCGCGCAGATCTGCTTCTCCAGCGAAGCATGTTCCGGCCCTTCGCCGACAATGTACCATTGCAGCTGCGTATAGCCCTGCCGCACCAGCTCTGCGCAGGCCTTGAGCGCCAGATCAAAGCCCTTGTCGGCTACCAGCCGCCCGCAGGAGACGACCCGGAAGGCATTCTGATCCAGCATGCAGGCCGGTTCCGCAGCGCCGTTTTTCCGGATCATTCGTGTGTCCACCAGATTGTGCAGCGGCTCGATCTTCTCCCGGTACTGTGGAAGATAGTCCTTCAGCTTCCTTGTCATATTTTCGCTGACAGCAAAAAGGCGGCTGCATTTCCGATAGCCCTGCCAGTCGTGATAGACTCGCTCGAGATCGCTGTAGTGATAAAAGCAGAGATACCGCGGAGCCGATACAAGCTTAGCGCCGACGCCGCAGGCCTTGGAGCTGAACAGCACGACCGCATCGTATTCCTTCTTGGGCAGATTGCGCCGGATATAACTGCTGTAAAGCCGCTCCTCCGCATCCCGAAAGAAAAGCTGGAGCACTCTCCATCCAGCTCTCCGCAGGGAGGACGCCTGCATCGGCTCCTCCAGCAGATTGAACAGCCTCTTATAGCGGTATGCGCTTTCAAATGTGACCGGATGCTGCCGGTCGGCAAAGATCAGTCGGCACTGCTTCGGGACGCGGTCTGCAAGCTCCTGCTGATCGGCGAGGATCAGGCAGGTCACATCATACCGCTCGTAATCCATTCTGGAAAGCATACTGGTCAGCGCCGTTTCAATACCGCCCTTCCAAAGGGCGACGTGAATGAAGAGAATTTTCTTTTTCATTTTTCAAACCCGCTCTTTTCCGGCAGAATGGCTTCAAACGCGCCGCGCAGCCGCGCGGCCAGCCGCTCATGATCTACATCCGCGCTCGGATCGTTGATGCAGAGCATATCGTGGCTCTGCACCCGGATGATGCTGCACAGCTCATCGATCGTGCTTTCGTCGGCGCAAGAAACAACATTATCCGTATTGAACGGCGCAAATTGACCGCTGGCGATCTGCCACCAGAGACATACCCACTGGTTGACATCCTCCGCGCTGCGGAAGCGGTGCGCCGTGGTGCGTGCCAGAAGCTCCGGCTCCGCATTCCAGACCTCCTCAAAGGTGCGTTTCCGGTAGGCAGCCGGAGCGTGAAGATTCCGGAAGCCGGTAAAATAGTTCGGAAACAGCTTCTCAATGGCCTTTGTTCGAATGTTGTCCTGCCAGCGGTAGGCGCGGTCGACATATTTTCTGCCGAACTGCCGCACCTGCGTACGCTTGTCAAAGTGCGCGTTGATCACGCCGAGATCGTTGACCGCTGCATGCTGCCAGATGCCGATCTCGCCGACCAGCTCAATGGGGTATTCTCCGCCGTAGGTACAGGGCAGCCCATCCCGGAAAAACGCTGTTTCCGGCATGGGTCTGAGAATATAGGTATCGTCATTCAAATAGACAAAATGCTCCGCAAGCCCCGGGATCCGGTGAATGCTCATCTCGATGGCATGGGAGCTGAATGTCGGCAGAGCTTCGGCAGGCAGGAAATCCGCATGCTTCACATGGTGCAGCTTCGGATGCGCCAGATTCAGGAACGCCGGAACGTGCCCGCAGGTGACAAAATGGATCTTCCGCACCCATGGTGCGAACTTCTCCACCGCGCGGAACCAATAGGGCATCAGGCCCCAGTCCCGGAAGCGGTTGACGGAATTGCTTTCGTCCAGCGTCCTTCCCTGGTATTTTGCCTTTTCCGCCTGCCAGACAGGGTCGTTTCCGTCCACCCACAAAACGACAAGATCAATATCCATACATACTCCTTATGTAATAATGGGGCCGAGCTTTGGGATCTTCCGAAGCAGCCACGAAAGTCCGAGTGAGAGCAGCACCGCAGCTGCCGTTACCACCGGCACACCGAGGACCGGCGGGATCCCCAGCGGGTCCAGTCCAAGCCATGCAACGAGCCACAGAAAAAGGGGATGCGCCAGATAGATCCCGAAGCTGTACCGGGAAAGCGCCGAGAGCAGCGCGGCCCCCGGCTTTTCTGTCCTGATCCGCCTGCCCAGCCGCTGGAGGAGCAGGTAGACGGCGGCACTCTGTGCCGCAACATTCCACGTCAGATACTCCGCCAGCGTTTCATCGGCGCTTCCGGCTGTCCTCGATGCATAGACGACCGCTGCCGTGGAGAACACGGTACCCACAAGGCCGATCAGATAGCAGGCAAGTCTTTTCCTGCGCGTCAGCATGTGCTCCTTCCAATACCAGCCCAGCAAATAGTACCCCGTAAAGCCGAGCGGATAGAAAAGCTTCATTTTATCCAACGCAGTCGTAATAAATACGCCGATCCTCGGGAGCTTCGCCAGCGCCGGAAGCAGCAGCTGAAACACGAGCCACAGCAGCAAAAAATAGCGGCACTTCTTTTCATCCGCCGCGATCGGGCGCAGCAGCGGCGTCGCCAGATAAAGGCCCACGATGGCAAAGAGGAACCACATATGATATTCGCCTGTAAAAAACTCTATGACGATCCATTTCCAGTCCTCGGCCAGGTCATCTGTCCGGACAACATTGACAGCCGTGTATACGCATGACCAGAAAAGGAACGCCAGAAGCAGTCTTGGGATCTTCCGGGTAAACAGCGCGCGGGGATCGTTCTGACGCGCCGGATCCAGATTGAACCGGCCGGAGATCATAAAAAAGATCGGAACGCAGAATTTGCACGGAACATCCCACAGAGTCAAAACGAGCCAATCTGCCGACTGCACATCGAGGGCCTGCCACCGCAGCGCACAGGTATGGATCATAACGACGGCCAGCGCCGCCACGGCGCGCATCAGATCATATTCATATTCTCTTCCCGGTCTCTTCGGAAGCTCTGTCATGTGGTCGCATCCTTTCCCTTCCGGCCTGCCCGGAGCAGCCCGAAAGCATATTTTGCGGTTTTCATTTCACACAGCGAATCCGCCGCAAGGAACAGCGGGATAATGACCGCACAGGCGATCACGCCATAGAGGATGACCGTCCACAGGCTCTCCATTGGCGGCAGGATCCGCTTCACCAGAAACGTGACCGCAAAAAACAGCCCCAGATTTATCAGCCAGCGCTTGTAGGTGATCCATGGGCTTCGCCGGAGCAGACGGTTGGCGTAAATAATCATATCGTTGGCCCGATACAGCAATGCCGCAATGGTCCCAAGCAGCGCACCATAGATGCCGATGTAGTGAATAGCTACTATGGAGACAATAATATTCATGGCAGATTCCAGAATCGCGCGGCCCTTCGTCTGCTGAAAGTGCTCCGCAAAATCGATGATCAGCCCGGACGACGCCCGTCCGTTGGAGAGCAGATACACCGTCGTAAAGAGCACCGGCAGATAAGGATCGACATAGCTGATATCCGTGACGCCGGATGTGTAGATGCGGATAAACGGCAGAATGAACAGATTGAGGATACAGATAAAAGAGAACGTGAGCGACATGTTGTAGACCTCGTACACGTCATGCAGCCTTTTGAATTTCTCCTTGTCCGCGTGAAAGATCTGTCCAAGTGCATAGGAATAGGAGTAAGAAATAATATTCAGGATGCTTTTGATGATCGTATAGAAGGTCGTATACATGGAGTAGACGCTGACGACCTTGAGGTCCGCCATCACCGTCAGCAGCAGGATGTCCGTGTTGTCAAAGATCATACCCGTGATCTGGTGCAGCAGGACATAATTGCGCTGAGAAATGGCGTCGTAATCCGGCTCGACCTTCAAATCGAGCCACTTGTAGTCCCGGCGGATGTAGCGCACGACGAGCAGCATCTGCAGGAACGAGAAGAACAGGTACATTCCCTGGATCGGCACGACGCCGAAGCCCCAGACCAGCAGCAGGATCTTGCAGACGGATGTCAGGATCGTTGCAGCCGTGCTGATATTGGTAAGGATATACCCTTTCCCCTCCGCGCCCATAAGGACTCTGTATTTTCCCTGAACAAAATAGCTCAGAACACTGGACGCGCCGCTGAGAACGATGACCGAGAAAACCAGCGTCGCCGGGAGCGATGTTTTGACAAACAGGCAGTAAACTGCCGCAAACACCAGCACGGCGGCGGCATAGATGTAGCCGGTACGGCGGTAAAACTTGTTGGTCGCCGCCATGATGCGGTTGATCTCGTTTTTGTCGTCACTGGCCAGCGGCTTGTAAAGCGCCTGATTGGTCGCCTTGCCGACGCCCGCCTCCAGCAGCGACAGATAGGTAAATACCGTCGAGATGGAGTGCAGCAGGCCGTTCGTCTCCGAGCCGAGGTTAATCAGCACAAGCCGCGGAACGATCATGCTGATGCCCATGGTGATGACCTGCGACAAAATGCCGTATAGAATGTTGTTGAGTCCGCGTTTTGTGTTCATTTTTCAGTTCCTTGCTTCTTACCTGCTAAAAACGCCTTTATTCTTACTGCGATCTTATGCCGCAGCTGTATCTTCTTATTGCACAGGTAAATCGAAAATGCATCTATTCCTACATCAAGATGCGCATATCTGCTTTTATAATGCCGATGCAGCTCTTTTCGTATTTTGGAGATCGGTTCATAGTAATTTTTCTGTAAAAAAAGCATCTTGTATGTCTTCTCTGCTTCAGCAGAGCCGATTCCAAGCGTCTCCATGCTCTTTTCAAAAGGCCTCATATATTCTGATAGATCATCGATCCTTTGTAGACGCCTATATGCGCCCTTCTCGTCCTCCGCCTGCCGGTAACGGTAGATCGCCTCCGGCAGCGAATAAATGCTCCTGCAAAATGGAAGCAGCTCCAGCACAAATAGGAAGTCCTCCATGAGGATCATGTCCTCATGGAAACGCACACCGGAGCTGACAACCAGTTCCCGGCGGTAGAGCTTATTACAGGCCGTCGTTAGAGCATTACAGTTATAGAACTCCTCAAATCGCTCCTTCAGCTGCTCCGGCGTGAGCATCTCCTCGCAGGGCGGCGTCAATTTCTCTCGACGATAGATCTTGCCTCTGTAATAATAGTCAAAGCTCATGCCGAAGATCAGCATGTCCGGCTGCTGCTGAGCAGCAACGCTTACGGCATGTGTGAGCAAGCCCGGATCTACGGTATCGTCAGAATCCGCAAACCAGAGATAGTCTCCCCGCGCCTCATCGACGCCACGGTTCCGTGCTGCGGAAACGCCGGCATTCGGCTGATGGATGCAGCGAAGCTCCGGGTATTTTTCACAAAGCACGTCGCAAAGCGCACCGGTGCCATCTGTGGAGCCGTCGTCAATAAGTAGAAGCTCATAATTGGAGAGTCCGGATGCCCGGATACTGTTTACTGTGTTTTCCAGCGTTCTCACGCAGTTGTAGCAGGGGACGATCACACTGAAATTCATTCCGCAGGTACCTCCCAGCAAAAACGGTAGTTCAAATAATCATCCACCTCAATTGCACTGGTTACGCTCAAAATGGTGCGATAATAATACAGGCATGCCAGCAGCACCACACAACACAGCGCAGCTGTCCGCTGCCTTGCCGTCAGTGCCAGACGGCGGGTCGGATACGCATTCTGCAATAATTCGTCCTTCTCCGGATAGAACATCATCGGCAGATAGAGAATCAAAAACTGGAAATAATAGTCCGTCAAGCGCGAGAAAATGTTGTCAAAACCTGAAAACATTTGTATAATTGCGGCTGCCAGCATCAAATTCAGCAGCTTTGTAAAGTTTTTTCCTGAAAAGCCGCGAAATACCACTCCAGCAATCAGCAGCGCTACAATCATTAAAAAGCGTCCGCCAAGATGGGTATTATTGGCGTAATCTGTCTCATCATAGTAGAAACTGCTGATAAATGTTACAATTTGATTACGGAACACAAAAATCAGTGCCGCACAGACTGTGTAAGCCAGCAGCTTCTGTATGTTCAGTTGGCTTCTTGCCAGCCAATAGGCCGGTAAGAAAATCAATGCCGGCGTGTGAATGCATCCGGCAAGGACTGTCCATATGACAAATTTTACCGGCTGTTTTTCCATGATTCCTACAAACGCCAACATCAGCAGCCCCATTGCCAGAGCCTGCTTGATGGCACTGAAACCGAACACATAGAAAGCGAAGCAATTCCAGAGCAGATAGCTTAGCCAAGGAGCAGGAGAATAGCGGTATATGATGATTGCAACCGCAAGCTCGGTCACAATGGCAATGAAAATCAGGAAAATCTGAAAATCGCCATCTGTCCATGTAGAAAAGAGCTTTTGCAGCCAAAAAAAGCCGAAATTACGGCCGCCGTTAAATACTTCTTCGCTGATCCATCCGAACTCCGGAATGGTGTAGTATCCCCATGCATACTTGCGCAGGTCGCCGGTCAGATACATATACCGCCAGCCGCAGACAAATGTATGCAAAATCGCCATGAGCGTAATATATACTTTTTTCTGTCTGCCATGCTGCGGCAGAAGCAGGCCAAAGCCCAAAACCGCCGCAACCATGTAGTAATAGACCTTTACGCCCATTTATGTTCTCCGTTTCTTTTGCAGCTCTTTCTCAAAAAATGCTTCCGTCTCTCGTACCAGCCTTTCACGCCGGAAATCCTTTCCGCGCGCATCTGCGCGCTTTGCATAGTGCTCCAGCAGCCCCGGCTCGGTGAGCATCCGCTTTACGGCGCTATACAGGCTCTCTTCGGTATTGTCTGCGATCAGACCGTATTCGCTGTCGCCGAGGATCTCGCGCATCCCCGTGCAGTCGGTCGTAACGACCGGCGTACCGAGGATCAGGCTCTCAATCACCGTTGTACTGAATCCCTCGTAGCGGGAAGAACAGACATAGAGCGCCGCGTTTTTCAGCATCGGATACGGATTCTCCTGAAAACCGCACAGTGTGACCGTACCATCAAGACCGCTTTCCTCTATAATGGCTTTCAGCATGTTCCGGTCTTCGCCTTCGCCGAGAATTCGCAGCTTGCAGCATATGCCCTCGTCCAGCAGGCGCTTCCAGACGTGCAGGAGCCTGTCAAAGCCCTTCTGCGCGGTCAGCCGCCCGATCGCGACCACCGTGCGTTCTGTCGTCTCCGCCGCCTGCATATCCGCCTTTCGGAGTATCTCCGCATCGTCATAGCAGTTATAGACCGTCCGCGTCTCCACGACCGGGCCGTACATCTCCGTGAAGCTGCGCCGCACATCATCCGACACACAGACTGCGAGGTCGTATTTTTTGTAGTACTCTTTCGTCTCTCGGACAAATTTTGCGGCATCCGCCGCTTTTTTTGCAAGATCACAATGCACCCACGCCAGCTTCAGCGCTTTTTGATTGGTGGAACCGGCCATAATCTTGGTGGAGCCGCACTCAAGATAGGCCGCTTCGACATCGTACCCGCCCTTTATATGCAGCGGATAGGTCAGCCCAAGAGCCGCCTCTGCACGCATCCGCAGATCATTGGACCGGCTCCGCGCCGGATAGCAGTATTTGTACCGGATCCCCGGCGCAAGGTACTTCTCCGCGTCCTCCGGATAGAGCGTCTGAACGGTAACAGAGAATTTCGTCTGATCCATGGCGTTCACCAGATCGCGCAGGACCTTTTCCGCACCGCCGCCGGAGAGGGATTCGATAAAAAAGAGAATGTGGATCATCGTTACCGTCCGCCTTCATAGATCTCATAGATTTTTTCCATAGCCGTCTGCACATCAAAGCCGGACTTCATCAGCCTTGCCGCATATTCCTCCGAATGCTCCCGCTTTGCCGCGCAGATCGCGCGCACCCATGCCGCCTTATTTTCTAACGGCAGCGGCTGGATCAGCTCTGTCAGGAATACGTCCTTGGGAACTCTGTCGGAGATCACACAGGGAAGGCCGTTGGACTGCACCTCAACGATAGACAGCGGCATTCCCTCATACAGCGACGGAAGCGCAAAGGCATCCATCGCATTCAGGTAGTCCGGCACATTGCGCACATTGCCGGTCATGCGGACATACTCCTCAAGACCCAGCTCACGGATCTTACGCTCCAGCATCGGGCGGTCATCGCCCTCGCCCAGCAGCAGAAGGTATGCGTCCGGACGCTCTTTCAGGATCTCGGGCATCAGCTCCAGCAGGAATCCCTGATTTTTGACCGCAGCGAGATGTCCGGCGTGTCCGATAAGGAACCTGCCATCCAGCCCCAGCTCTTTCCGGAATGCTACACGCCGTTCCGCGTTGAACGCAAAGCCTTGTGTATCGATACCATTGAGGATCAATTTCCCACTTTTTTGAAATTTCCGTCTGCCATACAGCCTTTCTCCTGCCTTTACGCCGCATGCCACATCGTCGGTCGCACAGGTGAGAATCATGAAACGCATCACCGCTTCGTACAGACGCACCTTTATGCTGCGTCTCTCCGCCAATGCGGAATGCGCATGGGCGATGCGCACCGGCACGCCATCCAGCCTCCCAGCCAGCATGGCCCAGCCGATATTGAACATCGTGTGCGCATGAATCACGTCATAGTGATAGGTGCGGATAAGCTGTTTCAGCTCCCGCAGATAACCGCTGTAGCTTTCGGATGGCTGCGGAAAATGAAACACCCTACATCCGCATGCCGTCAGCTCCGGCTCATAGGCACCCGTTTCGCTGCCAAAGACGACGTAATGAACGGTATATTTCTGCGGATCTGCATAAAAACCGATATCCGCCGCGACCTTTTCCGCACCGCCGATGCGAAGAGAACCCGCAATAATCAGGACGCGGGTCGTTTCTTTAGAAGTATTTTTCATCATCCTGCCTTATAGCGCACGAGCATATCCAGCATAAATGCCCAACTCAATTGGATTGGAAGCGCGATCCCCCGGCATTTCCAGCCGACCGGCCGAACCTTTTCCGCGCGGTACAGCTTGCATATCCTGCGGATCTCCTGCCGCCGCTGCTTCGCGGAATACTCAAATTTCAGCAGCTCCTTGCAGCTGGAATAGGCACTCCGATAGGTCATCCACGAAAGCGCCGCCTCATAGCATCTCGCTACCTCCGGCGAATGCTCCGCAGCGCGGCAGGCCGCATACATCCGGCGGTTGACCTCCATCAGCTGCTCTGTCAGATAGGGACGGGCCTTGCGGGAAAGCGAGTTCGTATCGTCCGTATCCACGAAATAAAGAACTTCTTTGATCGATCTTAGGCTTTGAATATGCATGGCATATTCAAACAGGAGGCACTGATCCTCGCCAATTGCCAGACTATCCTGGAAACGCAGACTATGCTGCCGCAGGATCTCGGATTTGAAGCATTTGGAGACCATCGAGCTGAACAGATATCGCTGCATTGCCTCCGCAATTCTTCTTGCGATATTCAATTCCTCAGCTTCCCGGTAAGCGCCCGTGATCCACTTTTTTTCTCCCATTCCGGTGCTTTCTGCTCCAAATATCAGCAGATCTGGATGCGTTTCAGAAACAGCGCGATTGATCGTCTCAAGATATGTTTCTGCCACATAATCATCGCTGTCCACAAACAGGATATATTCACCTTTCGCTTGCTCCAATCCCAGATTCCGCGCCGAGGAAATGCCGCCGTTCTCTTTTGCAAAATACCGGATACAGGGATATACATTGGCGTATTCGCGGCAGATCGCGTCGCTGCCGTCCGTGGAGCCGTCGTTGATAAGCAGCAGCTCATAATCGTCGAAGCTCTGATCTACAAGGCTGTCCAGGCAGCGGCGAAGTGTTGTCTCTGCGTTAAAAATGGGAATAATAACAGAATAAGCCATCTGCATTTAAACGCGACTCCTTAATCGATTCATGATTTTCAGCAAAACACACCAGAGTAGATACAGTCTGGCTTTCGCCGCAAAGAAAAATGCCTTCCAATGCAGTGGGAAATACCGCAGCGGGAGCTGTTTAAGTGCCCCAGCATAGTGCGGCATATTTCGTATTCGCCTTAATTCTTCTATAACATTCCGCATTGATCGGCCATGATCCTCAACAAGCCGTAGGCCTGTGCCGATCAGACTCAGGCCGATACGATTTTGAAGCGCCTGACAATATTCCTCTGGCAATGCATTCTTGTTTACAAATTTTAACATTCTATTTTGCAACTTCTCATACTGCTCCGGCAAATTCTCAGGATAGCGATGCGTCAACGAATATTCATTATCCTTATAATAGTGATACAGCGTAGCGTTCATGTAAACGATCGTATTCGCTTTATAAAAAACAGGGACGTTGAACAGTAGGTCCTCTGAAGCGATCAGCCTTGCATCTTCAAAGGCTTCTCCATTCAACAACTCCCGCTTATAAAGTTTTCCCCAAGCAGTGACCAGATTATCAATACTTTGTGGCGATGCAAGCTCCGGTCCAACTGGGCCAAAAAGCCTTCGCAGAATCGTTTTTGCCCGATCTCCACACCAACACTCATCACGCCTATTCAATAGCTGGACGGGAAAACTGCCTTGCGAATACTCACGAGTATACGCCCATATCACAATATCTGCATCCTTTTGAGCTGCGGCCTCTGCTGCTCTTTGAAGTGTCTCCGTAGAAAGCCAATCATCGCTGTCCACAAACAGGATATATTCACCTTTCGCTTGCTCCAATCCCAGATTCCGCGCCGAGGAAATGCCGCCGTTCTCTTTTGCAAAATACCGGATACAGGGATATACATTGGCGTATTCGCGGCAGATCGCGTCGCTGCCGTCCGTGGAGCCGTCGTTGATAAGCAGCAGCTCATAATCGTCGAAGCTCTGATCTACAAGGCTGTCCAGGCAGCGGCGAAGCGTTCTTGCAGCATTGTAGACAGGAATTATTACGGAATACTTCATCTCATACTACCTTTACAGGCTCTCTATCAGCTTGGCGTTCGCAGCCAACGATTTTTCCTCCCGGAAAGCATCTACAGCTGCCATATTATATTCGCCCATTTCTTTCCGAAGCTCCGGCCTTGCTATCAGCTTTTTCAGCGCCGGTGCTACTGCCTCCGCATCATTCGTTACGATGAACCCACCCCTGCCGTCCTCGATCAGATCTACATTACCGCGAATATCCGAGCAGACAATTGGCTTTCCGTTTGCCATAGCCTCCAGCAGTGCTCGCGGCAATCCCTCCTGAAGCGAGGTGAAGAGGAAGATATCGGCAGCACAGCAGAGCTGTGGGATATCCTTGCGATACCCGAGGAAGGACACCCGCTCCTCTAAGCAGAAGCTTTTTGCCATGTCCATCAGCGATTGCTCCAGTTCGCCGCGGCCGCAAATATAAAGCCTGACGCGGCTATCCTGTATCTGGTGCAGTGCTTCCAGCATAACATGCTGGTTTTTTCTTGGGGTCAGCTCGCCTACCGTCAACAGCGCGATGTCGCTCTCCGAAAGGCCGAGCTTCTCCCGCCACTGCCTGCGAACATCCGCATCCGGCGCAAAGCGGTCAAGGTTTACACCGACGCCCGGGATCTTCTCCACCCTTGCGGTATGGAACGCTTTCGCCCGCCGGAGATTCTCCTCATTGATAGTGACGATCCTATCGCACAGGCGGGAGCAGTATTTTTCCACTGGGTAATAGAGCAGCCAGTTTTTCAGCGGCGCGCCCTTGTAGAAGTGGAAGCCATGTACCATGTAAACGACCTTCGTGCCGTTTTTCCGGGCATTTTTTGCCGCCAGACGGGTCATGACGCCCATTACCGGCTCGTTCGTCCAGATCACGTCCCAGTGGCTGCCGTCAATTATTTTCTTAAGGTCGCCGTAGCCCTTGCGGTTTCCGGGCGAAAACGGGCTGCGCACCAGCCGCACCACATGGATCGGCGCGACGCCGTCCAGCGCCCGGTGCAGATCGTCCAGCCGGCCGCCAACATCGGAACAGGCCAGCTCTACGGAAAAGCCGTGCGCTGAGAGATATTTCACATGCGGCACCAGAAACTGAATGGCCATCAGATCGGTGCACGTCAGCAGCAGCCGTTTCATTCGAGCCCCTCCAGAGTCTTTTTTGCGATGCCTGCCGCGTCCAGTCCGAACTGCGCGCGCAGGTAGTTCTGGTTGCCGACAATGGCTGAATAGGTATCGTGCAGCCCTACGCGCAGCAGCCGCGCATGCGCGGGCAGCTCCGCCAGCACCTCCGCGACTGCGCTTCCGAAGCCGCCGGAAAGGTTATGCTCCTCCACGGTAACGATCAGGTCAAATTTCTTCGCGCAGCGGAGGATTGTCTCGCGGTCGATGGGCTTTACCGTCGGGAATGTCCAGACCGCAGGATGAACGCCGTGCCCGGCGAGGATCGTTTCCGCGCCTGCGATCTCCTCAAAGATCGCGCCGGTCGAAAAAATGGCGACCCGGCTCCCGCCGTGGATCGGAATGGCTCTTCCGATCTCGAAATGATCGATATGGTCATGGATCCGCTTTTCGCCGCCGCGGCCCAGCCGCAGATAGCAGGTACCGGGATACCTCGCGATCGCCCGCGTGGCTTCCTCTGCCTCCACAAGATCGCCGGGACACAGCACCGCCACATCCGGCAGCGCCCGCATCACGGCGATGTCCTCTGTCGCCTGATGGCTCATGCCAAGCGACCCATAGACAAAGCCGCCGCCCACGCACACGATCTTCACATTGGCGTGATGATACGCGCAGTCGTTGCGGATCTGCTCCAGACAGCGCAGCGTTGGAAAATTGCCGATGGAATAGGTAAACACGGTTTTTCCCTCGAGCGCCATTCCTGCCGCCGCCGAGGTCATATTCTGCTCCGCAATACCGGCGTTGACGAACTGATCGGGCAGCTGCTCCCAGAAGGGCTTGAGCACCCCGAAGCCAAGATCGCCGGTCATAAGCTCGATATTCGGATCTTCTTTTGCAAGCGCGATCAGCGTGCGGACAAAGGTATCTCGCATACTCAGACCTCCTTTGGGCTGGTTTTCGGATGCAGCAGCTTCCTGCATCCGCGCTGTATACATTCTGCCGCCTTATGTACGGCATAGGAACAAAGAAGGATCACTCCCGTCACAACAAGGAAATTGATTGGGAACGCGAGATGGCCCAGCCTGCTGATAATGTAATTCTGCGTGAGATATACCTCCAGCGAAATGCCTGCCAGCGCGGCAGCTGCTTTTTGCATTGCAGCAGGTGCGCGACTGAACGCGCCCCGTTTTTCCAGCTTGACAGCCAGCACCCCGATAAAATAGATCAACAGGACTTGGATCACAGGCAGCAAAAACTGAAAATAGCTGGAAACAGCATTCCGGGAAATCAGCAGCTTCACAGCAAAATACGCTGCAAACGTTCCCGCAAGCTCAATAATTTCCATAACTGAGATGCGCTCCCGGAGCTTTTCGTAGTTTTCCCTGCAAAGAGCGCCGACGAGCATAGAGGCCATGAACTGGAATCTGCACCATTTTTCTTCAACATCATCGATGTGATAATAGGATTTATCACACCAGAGAAGATAGGCTGTCAGATACACGGCCAGCGTCAGCAGCAGGAGCCAGATGGTCTGGATGTTCAGCCGCATCTGAACTCTGCGAAGTATATAATAGACGATATACAGGACAAGGATCGACGCGATAAAGTGATACCACGTCGGATAGATCAGGCAATGAATATAAGCCATAGGGCCATCCGCGCGCCAAAAGCCGACCAGCAGATTTATGGCAGCCACTATCCAGAGCGCAGGATAGATCCGGACGATCCGCTTTGCATACCATCCGGGGAACGAATTTCGAATGCTGTATAAGCAAAAGCCGGATACAAAAAAGTAAAGACAGTTTCCGAGATGTCCGCCCATTGCAAGTCTTGAGACCGGCCAAATATCCGCATAATGAGAGTTCGTGATGAGGATCGCCGCAAACGCTTTCAGCCAGTAGACAAATTGAAACATTGCAGCTCACCTCACACCATTCGGGAGATATACGTCGGGTGCCAGCCTGCCGAGGCAGTATGATCGTTTCCGATATCGGAATCGGGGCCGGGCTTCACCGGGTCGGCAATGCCATCCGGCGTATAGGGGTCTTCCACACCCGCGGGCTTTGCCGCGTGCAGCTCCGTGACCGCGCCGTCGTATTCCCAGCCGTCATGCGGGAAGCGGTAATGCCAGAGGATGTCGTTCTCCATGAAGGAAACGCCCTTTCCCTTCACGGTATTGGCAATCACAACGGTCGGCTTGTGCCCGGCGTTGCGGGTATCCGTCAGTGCGCTGCGGAGTGCGTTATGGTCGTGTCCGTTCAGCTCGATGACGTTCCAGCCGAACGCGCGCCACTTTGCGCCGAAATCCTCCAGCTCCAGCGTCTTTTCGCAGGTATCGAGGCTCTGCATATGGTTATGGTCGATGATAGCGACCAGATTTTCGAGCCGGTATTGGTTGGCAAACAGCGCCGCCTCCCAGACCGAGCCTTCGTCGCACTCGCCGTCGCCCAATACGGCAAACACCCGGTGATGCTTGCCGTCCTGCTTCGCGGCCAGTGCCATCCCGGCCGCGGCGCAGAGACCGTGGCCCAGGGAGCCGGTGGAAAGATCCACGCCGGGCAGATGGTGCGAGACGTGGCCGGACAGGCGGCTTCCGTTCTGATAATGTGTTTTCAACTCAGTGGGAGCAAAGAAGCCGCTTTCTGCGAGCGCGGCGTATACGGCGGCGCCGGCATGGCCCTTGCTCATGATGAAGCGGTCGCGCCCGTCCCACTCGGGGTCTTCCGGATCGTACCGCAGAATGTCCGCATACAGGACGGCGAGGATATCCGCTGCGGACAGGACCGCGCCGATATGGCTTCCGCCGGAAAGATGCGTCATTTCAATGCCGTGGCGGCGGATCAGCCAGGCAAGCTGCTCACTTGTTTTCTTCATTCCGACACCTCATTCAGCTCCCGCAGTTCTTCCTCGTTCATCGTCCACCCCATGGCCTCGACATTGGCCGAGAGCTGCGCGGGGCGCTTGACGCCCGCGATCACGACCGACTCCGGCAGTGTGTCCAGTATCCAGCGGATGGCGCAGGCTGCGACGGACTTTTCGCGGTTCGCGGCGATTTTTCTCAAAGCTTCGACGATACGCAGATTCTGTTCCAGCTTTTCGCCGTGGAAATTCACATAGATCTCCCGGCTGCGGCGGTCGTCTGCGCCGAAGCATACGTTTTCGCGGTTATACTTTCCGGTCAGGATCCCCTGGCCGAGGCTTCCCCACGTCATAGGCGTTGCCCGGAGACGGCTCTGCACAGCGCGCAGGTCATCCTCGTTCTTCCGGCAGGCCAGAGACAGCTCGTCCTGACAGCAGGCAAAGCGCCCCGCATAGGGCAGAAGCTCCTCCAGCCCGTCGCCGTGGATGTTGGAAAGGCCGTAATAGCGGAGCTTTCCGGCGACCTTCAGCTCCTCCAGCTTGCCCACCACGTCCGCGATGGGCGTTTTCCCGTCGCGGTAGTGAATGAGATACACATCGATATAGTCGGTATTCAGCCGCCGGAGGCTTTCCTCCAGCGCCTGCTGGATATACCCCGGCGAATTGTCATAGACGGTTTTGCCGCCGCCCACACGGACGCCAAATTTCGATTCGATCACAACATCCCCGCGCCGGCTTCCGAGTCCCTTTGCAAGCGTCCGCTCAGACTGTCCGAGGCCGTAGGTATCGGCAGTGTCGAAGAAATTCACGCCCGCGTCCAGCGCGGCGTGGATCGCGTCCAGAAGCTCACTCTCCTGCACGCTTCCCCAGCCGTAGCCGCCCATGGGACATCCGCCCATGCAGAAGCGCGATACGCGCAGGTCGGTGTTTTGCAGCGTTATGTATTCCATCATGCCTTTTCTCCGTTTCCGGCCCGCGCGATGCGGAGCGCCTTTTTCAGCACACAGCCAACGGTCTTGAAAAACAGATACACGTCCGTGCGGAGGGAGACCTCCTGCGCGTAGCGGATGCGAAGCCGGTTTTTCCTTTGCAGCACATATTTTTCATACATTTCATCCGCGTTTTCCGTGCCGACGATCTCGTCCAGACTGATAAACTCGATGGAGCTGAAATCGGTGATGCCGGGCCGTACCTCAAGGATCTGCTTCTCCTCACCCTCATAGGCCTCCGTATAGCGCAGAAGCTCCGGACGCGGGCCGACGAAGCTCATGCTCCCGAGCAGGACGTTATAAAGCTGCGGCAGCTCGTCCAGCTTGACCTTCCGCAGGAGCCGTCCGGCCCGGGTAATCCGCGGGTCGTTCAGCGCGGTCGTCCCGCCGAGCTTATCCGCGCCCTTGTACATCGTGCGAAGCTTGATGATATGGAACGGCTTTCCGTGATAGCCGCCGCGCAGCGGCGTGTAGAAAATGGGAAAGCCGTCCTCGATCGCAATGAAAATGCCGATCACCAGAAGGATCGGCGTCACGATCACAGAGCCTGCCAGCGCAAGCACAAGGTCCAGCACGCGCTTGGTCACGCGATTGTAAAAGCTCCTGTAGCCGTCACGCTTCTGCTTTTCTGTTTTATCGGATACCTGTTCTGTTCCCATACTCACCACTTCAAGCCCATTCAAAATCTGCCGCGGTTTTCCGTATATGTTCAAATCCCGCGGTTTTCAAGCAGGATATGAGCGCTTTTGTTTTGATTATACAGCATGGTCAGGGAATGTGCAATGACCTTCAAGTAAAAAACTGTATGCACACCCATTCTGCGGCTTTTCCGCAAGATGTGTCTGCGCATGAAACACGGTACCGGCCCACATGCCGATATCTTCTCCGAGCAGCGTCACCGTGCAGCGCCGGATGTCTCTGCTGACCGTAAACCGGTCGGTATCCGCAAGCGGCGGCAGAAAATCCGCCGCGCCGGTTCCAAGAAAAGTGATTTTCATTGATCTCTCCCGCTTCCTTCGAAGCCCTGTATGCGATACGTCGGTTTTTCCGGCGAAAAATGCAGCCGAGGCGCACAGCGGCTCCTGCTGTGCGTCTCCCGCTCTGTTTCATTGCAGCACGATCCCGGAAAAAATGCAAAAGTGCTTTTGCCATCCGGACTTCCGCAGAGCACCTAGGGTGTATTCTTCCAACTCCCAACGCACCCGGACAGCGGGTCTTTTCACGCTGCGCTGCGCCATTTTTCCTTGAAATACGTCAGTATTCCTGCGAAAAAATGTCTTGCTCAACGCAAAAATTCCTCGCTGCCGGTCACATTGGGAGTTGGAAGAATACACCCTAACCCAAGATCATTCTCCGGAGGCCCCGGAGAAAGTGTCCGTTGGCCATTTCCAGCATACCGGGCATCACGCCGCCCTTCATGCCGCCGGAGATCATCATGCTCCGCAGCGGGCTTCCAGCAGAGGAATTCATCAGCATCCGAAATTCCGGGTTTTCATAGTCCTTTTTGCCGCCGAAGCCCCTCGCGATGGTCGCCGCCACAGCCTTGAACATGATTTTCATGATAAGGCTGTCGTCCTTCATTTCCATGACGGTATTGTCCATGGTGAACGCGCCCTTTTTCAGCACCGCGGGACGTATTTCCGCCCCAGCATCGCTTCCCAGTCCCTTTGGTTGGGCTTTCCGCCGCAGCTCCGGAGGAGCCGCCGCGCCAGAGAAAAATCTCTTTATCGTCACGGTGCCGCTGGCCTCCCACGCGGCTATTCAGGGCGGTATGCAGGTAGACGATGCGTTCACGCTCAGCGATTCCTACATCCGGCAGTGTGAGCTGCTGTCCTCTCCGGAGCGGATCGTGAATCTGCAATACCGGATGCTGCTGGATTACGCGGAGCGTGTGGAGCGGCTGCATCGCGGAAAAGCGTCGTCCAAGCTGGCGGCTGATGCGGCAAATTACGTCCAGCATCATCTCTCAGATGCAATTAAAACGGAGGATATCGCCGGAGCGTTGTATATGAGCCGCCCATACTTGTCGAAGAAGTTCAAGGAGGATACCGGGGGAAAATATAGCTGACTTCATCCTGAAGGAAAAAACGGAGGAGGCCAAACGCCTCCTCCGCTATTCGGACAAATCGCTCACCGTGATCGGCTCCTATCTCGGCTTTTCCCTATCCAGTCATTTCTCGTGCGTGTTCAAGAAATATGCCGGGTGCAGCCCGCGCGAGTACCGGGAGCGGTATACCTGAGGACTGTCTGTCCGACAGTCCGATCATTTTTGTTCTCTGCACGGCTCCTCCTGCTCTGCGTCCGGAATATATTGACACCAGTATTCAAAAATATCGTGAAGATCATAGCTGCTCTGTGTAGATTTGAATATCTTCGCTGCCTGTACCCTTGCCATATGGAGCGGCGGAAAGGAGAGCGGCTTGCACTTTCCCTCGTAAACCGACTGGAATCCGCTGACAAGCGGTTGGTTTAGATAAACATCACTTTTTGGCTTGGTTCGATATGACCACGTGAGTACTTTATAATTTCTGACATAGCACTGTCCAAGATAGATAGCAACGTCACGAAGGATATATTGTGTTGCAACTGTAAACTGTGTTCTATTTACATACGACTCACCGAATATGACTGCTGCCTTTTCCATCCGCTCAACTTCTTCCTGAGGTGTCTTCTCGATCCGTGCCGTTTTTATGAACCAGCGCCAGACGAAAACGAGTGACTCAGAAGAATAGTCCAAACGCTCTTCCGGGATCTTCAGATCTTTTGCACAGCGTGTGCGCATATATTGCATCCGTTCCGGAATATGCTCCAGAAACCAGGCAAAGCTTCTTTTTGCCTGAGCAGGCGTCATGGCTCTGTAGTTACACCCTTCAGGCGGGACCAGCAGATCGTATGGGACATCCCGCAAAAAACGGAAAAAATTTGTCATCTTCTGTTCCTCCCTTACCCGGTTTCCATGTGATCCTGCATTTTTCCATGCAAAAACGGCTGCATAAGCGCGCTCTCTGCAAGCATCTCTTATTGTACCGCACAAGCTCTTTTTCCAAATCGCGTTCTGCACATTTCCCGTAGGCACCCAATCCCCCATCCGGATGGAGGGCATATACACTGAACTCCTGTTTTACGCTGTTTTCAACCCCTCCCGTTCTTCCGGGGTGGACGGCGTCTGGCTGTTCATGCTCTATGATCTGACAGATGGAAGCTTCTCCGAGCTTGGCCATGCCTCATACGACTGCACCGACCATGCGCTCATACTGAACGATTCCATCGTCACCTATACATGGCATGGTAACGTTTTTTCCGGGATATCGACAAGCCAAGACAGATCACGAAGTCTTTCCGGCTTCCAGCTTCCATGCTCGCCAATGACACTTTCGGCTGCCACATGACCCGCGTTGGCGGCCTCCTGGCCTTTTCTGACCACCTCGGGAACATCGATCGGCTCCTATCTCGGCTTTTCCCTGTCCAGTCATTTCTCGCGCATACAAGATATACGTCGGCTGCGGTCCTTTCTCGTTCTGTTTTATCTGCGCCGCGTCCACGTCGTGGGCAGCATCAGGATGAGCATGGGATACAGCTCCAGCCGTCCGAACAGCATATCCAGCGTCAGCACGACCTTGGCCAGCGGCGAAAACGCCGCGTAGCTTCCAGCCGGGTCAACCATGCCGAGGCCGGGGCCGATGTTGTTGACCGTTGCAAAGACCGCCGTGATGGTTGTCGAGCCGTCGAAGCCATCGAGCGAGACCAGCAGGATCGAGATGACGATCAGGAACACATAAGTCAGGAAATAGGCGCTGACGCCGCGCACCGTATCGTTGGAGAGCGGCTTTCCGTCGATGGTCATGACCTTGACCGTGCGCGGATGCAGGAGCAGCCGCACCTCGCGCTGCACCGTCTTGACCAGAATGACCAGCCGGGAGATCTTGAGACCGCCGCCGGTGGAGCCTGCGCACGCGCCGATCAGCATCAGCAACACAAGGATCACGCGGGAAAACTCCGGCCAAAGGCCAAAATTCTCCGTACCGAAGCCCGTTGTCGTGATGACTGATGACACGGAAAACGCCGCGTGGTGCAGCGCGTCATACGCACGCGGATACATCGGAAGGATGTTGAGCGTGATCGCCGCGATGGACAGGAAAATGATCGCCAGATACCAGCGCAGCTCCGTATTCTTCCACACGAGGTCGAATTTCCGCCGCAGGATGAAAAAATAGATCGAGAAATTCACGCCGAACAGCGCCATAAAAACGGTCGTGACGGTCTGGTGATAATAGCTGTAGCCCGCGAATGAGTCGGCCTTGATCGCAAAGCCGCCCGTGCCCGCCGTGGCGAACGCATTGCAGAGCGTATCGAACAGCGGCATTCCTCCGGCGAGGTAGAAGATCATTTGTATGACCGTCAGGCCGAAATAGATGCCGTACAGAATTTTCGAGGAATCCACCATCCGGGGCACCATCTTGGAGACGGTCGGCCCGGGGCTTTCGGCGCGGAGCAGATGGATGCCCTGCCCGCCCTCCATATTGACGATGGCGAGCATGAACACCAGAATGCCCATGCCGCCGATCCAGTGAGAAAAGCTGCGCCAGAAGAGGCTGCACCGGTTCAGCACTTCCACGTTCGGCAGGATGCTCGAGCCGGTCGTGGTGAAGCCGGAGACCATCTCAAAAACGGCGTCCAAATACGACGGGATATCGCCGCAGAGCGTGAACGGCAGCGCTCCTGCCAACGACAGCACGACCCATCCCAGCGCCACACACAGAAGTCCGTCGCGCGCATAGATCGTTTTCCGGGTCGGCCGGGAGATCAGCCGCAGCGCCAACCCTGCCAGCGCGGCTCCAAGCGCCGTGAACAGATAGTACCAGCCCGCCCGCTCCGCATAGATCAGCGCCACCAGCGCCGGCAGCAGCAGGATCACGGCCTCCAGGATCAGCAGCGTCCCCAGAATAAAAGAGATCATGCGTTTGTTCATGGCTTATCCCTTTCGTCTGTCCAGAATATCGCTCAGGTCGCTCAGGCCGGTGATGGTCGTAATGACAATGACGGTATCGCCCGGCTCGATAGTATCCTGGCCGCTGGGGATAATGACCTTGCCGCCGCGGTCAATGGAGCCGATCAGGATGTTCCGCTTGAGCCGCAGCATGGAAAGCGGCGTCCCGCAGACCGGAGAGCCCTCCGCCGCACGGAATTCCAGCGCCTCGACCCGTCCGCTGAGCAGCTTGTAAAGCGTCTCGACCTTGGAGCCGACGGAATTCTGCATCGCACGGACATAGCGGCAGATGAGGTTGGACGCGCTGTGGCGCGAGTTGTAGACGCTGCCGACATCCAGCGCGCTGAGAATGCTTTGGAACGAGGCGCGGTTGACCTTTGTCACGACCTTGACGCGCGGGAAGCTCTTGCGGACGTAGAGGCTGATGAGGATGTTCTCCTCGTCCATGCCGGTCAGGCTCGCAAAAGCGTCCACCTGCTCCACGCCGGACTCCCGGAGGAATGCCTCGTTCGTACCGTCGCCGTGCAGGATCGTCGCCTTGGGCAGCAGCTGCGAAAGCGCCTCGCAGCGGGCAAAATTCGATTCGATGATCTTGACGTCCAGCCCCGTTTCCAGCAGCTGCCGCGCCAGATAATACGCGATGCGTCCGCCGCCGACCAGCATAACGTGCCGGATCGGATTTGCCGCCAGATGCACCTGCCGGAAGAAGGTCTGCGCGCTGCGCGGCGTACAGATCAGGAGGATCCGGTCCCCCGCCTCCAGCCGGAACGAGCCGCCGGGGATCGTCACCATGCTTCCGCCGCGCTCAACGGCGCCGATCAGCACGTTCGACCGCGTCAGTACCGGCAGCTCCATCAGCGTCTTGCCTGCCAGCGGCGACTGCTCCGACAGGATCAGCTGCAGCAGCTCCACATGTCCGTCCGCAAAGGCGTCGGCCCGCATGGCCGACGGCAGCCGCAGGCTCCGCGCGATCTCGGTCGCGCAGGTCAGCTCCGGGTTGACGGACAGGCTCAGCCCGAGGTCGTCCGTAATCAGCGAAAGCTGCGAATCATATTCCGGATTGCGCACACGCGCGATCGTATGCTGCGCGCCGGCCTTTTTGGCGATCAGGCAGCACAGCAGATTCAGCTCGTCCGACGCCGTCACTGCGATCAGCAGGTCTGCGGAATCCACGCCTGCCTCGATCTGCGTCTCATAGGTCGCGCCGTTTCCCTCGATGCAGAGAATATCGAGCGCTTCCGTCGTCTGCTGAAGTGGATCGGGGCTGTGGTCTACAATGGTAATGTCATGTCCTTCCCGGGAGAGCTGCTCGGCAAGCGTGCTGCCGACCTTGCCGTCTCCGACAATGACGATCTTCATGTCATACACTCCTGACTTTGTGCGATTTTTCTCCATTATAGCGCCGCATTCCACCGATTGCAATGAAAAAGGCGTTAAAAATCGCCGTTTCCGCCCTCCGCGTCAACCGTTTCTTCGGATTGACAAGGCGAAACCGGATGTGGTAGAATATAAAAGATACGTGTGCTTCGAAATGGCTCTGTCACGAAGCACCTGCCGCATAAGCAGAATTTTTAAAATGAAATATGCGCCCGTGGTGGAATTGGCAGACACGATGGATTTAGGTGATGTCATCTTGGTGAAAGGTTTTTGCGCCATCCTTGCTGCGGACATTCTTCGGTAAAAGCAGGCTCGCCTGTTTTTATAAACGCGGATCAAGCGTTACGCTCCGCCTCGGTTTCCTCACCGAGTCAAGATCAGAGGGCAGCAAAATAGCGACAGGTATCCCTGTCGCTCATATCTGCGGGTATGGTGGAAATGGTAGACTCGGAGGATTTAGGTGCTGTCACCTTGGTGAAAGGTTTTTGCGCCATCCTCGCCGCGGACATTCTTCGGTAAAAGCAGGCACGCCTGTTTTTATAACTGCGGGTCAAGCGTTACGCTCCGCCTCGGTTCCTCGCCGTGTAAAAACAGAGGGCAACAAAATAGCGACAGATTTCCCTGCCGCTCATATCTGCGGGTATGGTGGAAATGGTAGACTCGGAGGATTTAGGTTCCTCTGCCGTGAGGCGTGTGGGTTCGAGTCCCACTACCCGTACCATAACTGGACACCAGTTTTGATACAATGCGTATTGAAGTGGGTGTCCAGTTTCTTTTTGCAAAAGCCCCTATTTGCAAGGGTTTTCCTATACTTTTTAACGATAACAGGCTCTACGGTGATTCTGAAAGGGTCACCGTGGAGTCTTTTCCGTTTTACCCCTCTATACCATTTAACGAAAGGTCTGTGGGGTGTGCATTTTGAGCCAAGGGGTGTGCATCTTTTAATTATTACTTTTGACATATTTACATAAAACGGCGCAGCTCCCGACCAGAAGCTGCGCTGTTTTACTTAGTTCAGATTTCTATCGATCCACGCGTGCATCTGCTCGTCGATCTTGAAGTAGGACATAGTACCGCCGCCATTAATCCAGTCAAAACTCGGATGGAAAGAGATAAAGAAGCGGAGGCCATCCGTTGTTTCAATGCGAAGGTTTCTGCGGTCATCGGCAAATGCGGTGTGTGCCTGCATCTGCGTCTCTTCATCAGGATAGCCGCCAAACATCTGCTTCTGGAAATCATCGTTACCGTAGCTCCACAGGGCAACAGTCATATCATAAAACTCCGCAATTTCCTGACGGTCTGTAACAGGCTTTCCGATCTCTCTGTTGTTGCTGTTGCCCATTTCCGTAATGGACTGAATATCGTCAGCACTGTCGATGCCATACACCCGGTACAGCTCCGTAAGTTCAACACTGGTATTGCTGTCGAACTGAAAGAAGTTGCAGAACAGTGCGACATACCAGGCGTCACCGCCTCTCAAGACATACACGCCATCGCAAGCAGAGGGAGCATACTGGTACAGTTCAATATCGGTTTGGCTGGCAGTGAATTCGTAGCCAGCACCGCCATCAGATTTCAAATACTCAAGATGTTCACCGGCCATGTCAGCAGTAATCTTAGATGGTAGGCCGTACTTCTCAAGAACTTCCGGAATATCGACGGTCTCGTAGAACTTTCCATCGTACTCAAGAGCTGCAATCGCGTGGACGGGATCTTGAATGCCGGAGCCGCCCTTACGGTGAAGGACAGGAATAGCGATGCTCACCACCAGGCACAGGTACTAATCTCCTTTGGATTACTGTCGCACTGACAGTATTCTGGCTCCCTTCAAAGCACGTGCGGAAAAGGGAGAACTGGTAGAGATCAGAGAAATCGCGAGAGCATATCAAAGTGCAGTCGACCATCCAGTCAGTAACGGTCAAATATACCTTGTTCTGCATCGTCATGGATGGCGTAAGGTAATGCCTCGCAGCAGACACCCCAAAAAGGCCAGCGAAGAAGAAATCGCGGCCTCAAAAAATTAACGACGCCGTAAAAGAACTGAAAGTTATCCACAGGGGGGAAGAAAATTCGTCTGATGTTCCAGGATGAAGCTGGATTTGGCCGAATCAATAAGCCCAGGTACTGCTGGTGTCAGAAAGGGATACGTCCCAGTGTACCCTGTCACCACATCCGGGAGTATCGCTATGTCTATGGGGCGGTAGAGCCGCTGACCGGTGACGGATACTTTCTTGTCATGCCTGATTGCAACACAGTGTGCATGAATATCTTTCTGAAGAAATGGGTCTCGAAGAAATTATCTGAACAATATTCTGACGACATAATACTGCTCTGCTGTGACGGTGCGGCATGGCACAAATCCGGGGGATTGGAATTACCGGAGAACATTATCCGTTTCCACATCCCTCCATATACGCCTGAGATGAATCCCATTGAACAGATTTGGAAAGAGATCCGAAAGCGCGGTTTCCGTAACGAAGTATTCGCAACCCTTGAAAAAGTTGTTGATCGCTTGTGTGATACCATTTGCTCCTTGTCTAACAATGTCATTTCCAGCATTACAGGTAGAGATTGGATAATTAAAGTTTTGTGCTTATCGGCTTAATGCAGCTGGACACAAGATGCAGCGACGGCTCTTGTCAGGCGCAAGAAGATCTGATCGCCGGTTTTTCGGCGATTGAAGCGGAAGCAGAACTCGTCCAAATAGGACTGAAGCTGTGTGCAGCGGCCGTGATAAGTGCCGAGCAAGAACGCTTTCAGGTTGCTGATGGCTTTGTGCAGCCAGTGCAGGTCGCCAGGTTCATACTTTTTCGAGTCCAGCTCCACGCCAGACAGGTTCCTATAGCTTCTGTAGCCGTCGCATTCGATTTTTGCACCTGTGGCAACAGTTTTGCCGATGACTTGCTGAAGTGTTTTGCTCGTGACGTCTTTCACGACCTGCATCCGCGTGAACAAAGCCGCGCCATTTTCCGTTTTTGACAGCGCCACCACGATCTTCGCCTTGTCCGTCCCGCGACCAC
>OMBO01000376.1_pt1 | contig 31730 bp, 17 predicted proteins | sample 1644901 | NCBI WGS metagenome assembly OMBO01 (sample SAMEA103958144, study PRJEB25191) | human gut metagenome | reverse complement strand
CAACCTCTCCGTCTCGGCGTTCCGCCGAGCCACCTCCCCTGGAAGGGGAGGCTTTTGGGCGTGCGCACACGCAAAAAGGAGGCCGCAGCTGCGGCCTCCTTTTCGTAAAGGATGTATTCAAAAGGGAAATGAATTATTTGGAGATGTCGTAAGCGTACTCGTACTGAGACAGGTCGACGTCGCCGGATTCCTTCAGCTCCTTGTAAGCCGCGTTGTAGCGCTCGGCCAGATCGGCGCAGACAGCGTCGAGATCGTCGAGGTCGCCGCGCAGGTAGGAGTCAAGGACGGTATTGAAGTTTTCGCCTTCCAGCGGGAGCAGGGAGTCGGGATACAGGGACATGCTGGCGTAGTTGCTGATGTCGCCGAACTGTGCCCACTGCGGGCCGAGGTCTGCGCTGAGCTCGGTGTTCTCGATAACTTCGGTCTTGTAGGGGATCATGCCGCCGACGGAGTAGATCTTGCTGTTCAGCTCGTCGCTGTTGAGGAAGATGAACGCGTCGATGATGGCCTGCTTGTGCGCATCGGAAGCAGCTTCATAGGCGGGAGCCGTGATGGAGCAGCCAACACGGTCGAGGTAAACGCCCTTGTAGGGAGTCTCGTCGACCATTGCGGGAGGATCGATGACCGTCCAGTTGCACTCTGCGGGGAACTGGCTGGTGTAGACGCCGTAGTCATAGGAAGGCGCATAGAACATGCCCACCTTGCCGGCGGCGAACTGCGCGCGGATCTCGTCGATGCCGAGGTCATCAGCGCCGAGGAGCAGGCCTTCCTGCATCATCTTGGCCTCGATCTCGAGGACGGGCTTGAACTGGGAGAAGTCATAGGTAGCGGTGTTGGGATCGAACCAGCCGCGGCCGGTGGAGTTCATGCAGACCTTGAAGGTGCCGCGGCGGATCATACCGGCCGTCCAGGTGCACCAGCCGTAGCCGAACTCTTCGCCGTTGCCGTTCTCGGTGATGACCTTGGCGCAGTTATAAACGTCTTCCCAGGTCTTCGGCAGCTCGAGGCCGTTCTTCTCGAACAGGTCGAGGTTGACAGCAAACTTGATGGGGACAACTTCCAGGGGAAGAGCGACCAAAATGTCCTGCTGGATGTTGATGCCGTTCTGGATGTAGGGCTCGTAGCCGGCGATGAGCTCCTTGAGCTCAGCGTTGTCGATGGCGTTCAGATCCTGGACCCAGCCGGAGACGATCCAGTCGGCAGAGTTGGTACCGGCATCGATCAGATCATAGAACGTGCCGCCCTGCATCAGAGCGCGGGCATTGTTGGAGTAGTCGTTGATGTCCGAGATGATCTGGATCTCAACGCCCTTTTCCTTACCGGTGGTCTCGTTCCAGTTGGCGACCTCAGCCTGCAGCGTGTTCAGGTAAGCGCCGATGGAGCAGTAGTAGGTGACGACTTCGACGTCGCCGGAAGCGGCGGTGTCTTCGGTCTTTTCTTCGGTCTTGGTTTCTTCCGTGGTGGTGGTGTCTGCCGTGGTCTGATCATTTGCCGGCTGATCCGCCGCAGGGCTGGAAGCACATGCAGCAAGGGAGAGGACCATGATCGCGGCCAGAAGCAGAGCGATAAGTTTTTTCATTGTTTTTCCTCCTTGTTGTTTTTTGTTCGCTACTCAAAGTTTAACAGTTTTTCGGAAGTCCGTCAATCGCTCTGGAGCGTTTTGCACAATCCGGACAACATACACGCGCAAAAACTGTGCAGAATGCTGTTTCATGTGAAAATAATTATGAAATACGATAAAACAAACAGATTACCGCACGGAACAAAAACGAAAAAGTTGATACAAAATATGGGGAAAACCAGAATATAGAAATTTATGCGGCGGAAATTCTACGCAACTTTGAAACGCATCTTTCGAACACGTTGCACTTGGCACGTCAAAAACCCGCGATAATCCGCGGATTTTCGACAAATTCAAGATATCTAACGTCGATATGACGTCCGAAAACCGCGCAAACGGAGCGAAAAACGGCCGGAAAAGCAAGCGGCCGCCGGAGGTCCGGCGGCCGCAGCGGAGATCACTCCGCGAAGAGGCGATTGATGTTCTTGAGCGTCTCGCGCACGAGCTGTTCGCCGCCCGCATGGCCGACAAGGCCGGAGGCGATGAACGCGCTGTAGTGGCCGCCCTTTTCGGCCTTCTCGGTGGGCAGATACCCCTCAGAGCCGCCCGCGAGCTGGACGAGGAAGGTCTGCTCGGCATACGAGCGCGCCTTGATCTGGTTGCCGAAGTCGAGGAAGAGCTCGAACGGGTTCGTCGCGAAGGCGACGGTGCCGAGGCGCAGGATGTGGCTCTCGGTGTCGAGAATGTCCATCTTCTCCTGCAGCTCCTCGCGGCGGAGGATACCGAGGTCGACCTGCAGCGCAGCTGCGTCGTTGAAATCGACATCGCCCGGCTTTTCGGCCAGATAGTCATGGATGCGGCGGCGCGCAGCGGCGACCTCCGCAAAGGTCGTGCGGCGCAGCGGCAGCTGCATGTTGTGGACCTCATGCACGAGCTCGGGGTCTGCCTGCGGTGCGTCAAGGCCTTCATTGTAGACCTCAATGATTTCATTTGCGACGCGCTTGCCTGCCTTGCGCATGCCGGAGAGGTCAAACATGGAGGGGTCTGCCTTTCTGGGATGCGGGTTGGTGCGCTTGAGGTTCGGGTCGTTCACGTCGCTTTCCGGCTCGACCCAGCGGACGAGATCGACCGGGCACTGGTCGCCGGCGGGCGAGCAGAGCGGAAGCATAAAGAGCTTGTCGCCGAAATGCTTGCGCAGGAGCATCTTGGCCTCGCCCCAGAAGTCGGGGGAGACGAACAGCCGGTGCTGGACGCACTGCGCCGGGCACGCGAGGTTCGCCACGACGCCGGTCAGCTCGCCGTCCGCGCCGAAGATGTACAGAAGCTCGATGCCGGAGTCATTGCCGCCCTCGACCGCGGTGAACTTTGCGGTCTCGGCGTTGCCCCACATCTGGGCGGAGCCGTCGTTATAGCACACGCGGCGGCACATGCCGACGACAGCGCGGCCGAACGCGTTCGAGAAGCCGCCGGGGGCGCGCTTTGCCCACGCTTCGAGCGCAGCTTTGGCGATCTGGCCGGAGAGGAACTCCAGAAGCTCGTCGTCCTGCGCGATCTCGGGGTTGGCGGTGACGTTGGCACTCTCCACATACTTCTTTCCGGCAGGAAGCTCAGACTCCAGAAGGGCGCGGAAGCCGCTGGAATTGCTGGAGAAGCGGCCGGAGGAATTGCCGCGGCCCGTATAGCCGGGACCGGTATGGGTGTGGATGGCGGAGATGATGACCTTCATCGGGTCAAGGCCCACGGTGTTGCCCGCGAGCTTTTCCCGCACGGCGTCGCGCAGCGACCACGAAACGCCGACAAGGTCGCAGCTGCAGAAGACAGCCTGGTCGCTGTCGGTGCTTACGGCCATGGCGGTCACGCACAGCGGTTTTTCCACGTACTCGGAAATGCGCTCGGCAAACTGGCCGACAAGAGATACCTTTTTATCCGGTGTCAGAGAATACTCTGCCCAGCCGATCTGAAAATGACTCATAACTATCATATCCTCCCGTGCAGCGGCTGAATTAACGCAACAACTACGCAACTTTCGCGCGATCGTTTCGCTGCTGCCCTGTCTCATTTCCAATGATAGCAATGTGCCCGGGGCGTGTCAAGACAGAAAAAAGTTTTTCGGCTTTTTGCGGAAATCCATGCAAAAAGTCTGCGGAAACTGAGCGGAACAGGCGCGGCGGACGCCGTGCCGGGGAAAAAACGTGGGAAAAACAGCAAGCTTTCCCACAAGGGAGGGAAGATACGTATGCAAATTAAACAAAAACAGAAGCCTGTTTTTTCGGAAAATGTCAAATCCGAGTGTTTGCGTTGCGCAAAACTTGACACATGCTCCGTCCGCAACGTAAAATGGGACTAACAATTTGACACCTCCGCGGCGCCATGCCGTGCGGTCGGTCGAAAGGAGCGTTTTTTCGTGCACAAAGGGGAAAGATTAGGAACAAAGGCGACGATACAAAGCTATCTCATGATCGCCGGAACCGTGCTCGGCATGATCATCTTCGTTGTGATCCCGCTGCTGTGGATCATGCGCTGGTGTCTGTTCAGCTATAAGGGGTTCGGCACGGTCAAGTTCGTGGGCCTCAAGAATTTTATACGCGTGTTTTCCAGCACGTCCTCGAAATACTGGCTGTCAGTCGGAAACACCTTTGTGTTCGCCATTGGCAAGCTGCTCGTTGAGATCCCGCTGGCGCTCGTGCTGGCCTTCATCCTGACGAAGAAGATCCGCGGCCGCGACTTTTTCCGCTCCGTGTTCTTCATGCCGTCGATGCTTTCCGTCGCGGTCATCGGCGTTGTGTTCACCTACCTGTTCAACCACAACCAGGGCGTCGTCAACTCCGCGATCCGGCTGCTGGGCGGCGAGGGCGTCAAATGGTTCTCGGGCGGCACATCGGCCATGATCATGCTGATGATCGCGTCGATCTGGCAGAACTTCGGCATCAACATGCTGTTCTTCATGACGGGTCTGCAGGCGATCCCACCGGAAATGTATGAGGCGGCGTCCATCGACGGCGCGAGCAATACGCGCCAGTTCCTGACCATCACGATCCCGCTGCTCGGCCCGGTTTTGCAGATGGTGCTGATGAACGCGATCCTCGGCTCGCTCAAGGTCACGGATCTGGTCCTCACCCTGACCAACGGCAAGCCCAGCGGCAAGACCGAGGTCATGATGACCTACATCTATAAGAAATTCTTCGGCGACGGCGGCGCATCCGGCCTTGACTTCGGCTACGGCGCGGCGCTGACCGTGGTCACAGCCGTCATTCTGGGCATCGTCACGCTGCTCTATCTGCGTGCGACCAAGAAGTCCAGCGACGTTTACTGAGAAAGGAGGCTGCAAGCGATGACAATGCGAATGAGCGCCAGAGCGAAGTTCTTTCTGTATCTGTTTTTGATCTTTATGGTCATTTTGACCGTCATTCCGCTGCTGTACACGGTCTCCGCTTCCTTCAAGACCAACATGGAGATCGCCACGGGCGGTATCAACCTGATCCCGAAGACCTTCACGTTCGACAACTATAAGACTGTCTGGAGCATGAGCGGCACGGGCATTGCCAGCAAGGTGACCTACACCGACTATACCATCAACTCCATCAAGGTCTCCCTGATGACGGTCGTGCTGGTGGTGCTGTTCACGTCGATGTCGGCCTACTGTTTCCAGCGCGGCAATTTCCCCGGTCAGAAGTTCCTGTACTGGCTGTTCATGGCCACCATGTTCATCGGCGCCGGTACGGTCACGATGTTCCCGCTGCTGCGGATCACCACGAAGCTCGGCCTCAACAACCTGCCCGGTCTGGCGCTGGTCCAGTTCGGCACGGCGGGCGCGAGCAACCTCTTTTTGACGATGGGCTATCTCAAGACCATCAGCAAGGAACTGGATGACGCGGCCAAGATCGACGGCTGTTCCTTCTTCTCCACCTGGTGGCGCGTGATCCTGCCGCTGTCCAAGCCGATCCTTGCGACAGTCGCGCTGATGACGTTCCGTGCCTCGTGGAACAACTACCTGCTTCCGAACCTGATGCTCGCCAGAGATCAGGCTGCCACCACCCTCGTGGTCGCGGTCGTGAAGCTGCAGTCCTCCGGCGGCGCCGGCGCGAGCCAGTATAACCTCATGATGGCCGGCACGATGCTTGCAATGCTGCCGATGCTCATCCTGTTCCTGTGCATGAACAAGATGTTCGTCGAGGGCATTACGCAGGGCGCGGTCAAGGGCTGAGTTTTCCGCCGCGCGGAAATGCACGCCGGAGCAATGACGTTCTGTACGAACCGGGCCTTGCCGTACCTTGCAGTACGATGAGGCCCGGTCTGCTTTTTGGATACACCCTACGGCGGACGCACTGCGCAGCGAAAGAAAGCGCGCTGCGCGCGGTTGCGTTTCGCGGGGGCCTGTGCTATCGTTATTGCAGTGAGACCGCGGGTGAAAGGATCTGCGGCAGCGCAACTTTATGAAACAGGAGCAAATCAAATGGCTGAAATTCAACTTTCCGGCGTCAGCATGGTCTATCCGAACGGCACGCAGGCGCTCAAGCAGGTCGACCTGACGGTACCCGACCACGAATTCATCGTGCTGCTGGGGCCGTCCGGCTGCGGAAAAAGTACGCTTTTGCGTCTGATCGCGGGGCTGGAAAAGCCGACGGAGGGGACGCTCCGCTTTGACGGCGAGGACGTGAGCACGCTCGAGCCGATGAAGCGCAACGTTGCGATGGTCTTCCAGTCCTTTGCGCTCTATCCGCATCTGACGGTCTATAAGAACATGGCGTTTCCGCTCAAGAGCATGAAGCTCCCGCAGGAGGAGATCAAGCGCCGCGTAGAGGCGGCGGCAAAGATCCTCGATATCGACTATCTGCTCAACCGCCGCCCGCGCGTGCTGTCCGGCGGCCAGCGCCAGCGCGTGGCGCTGGGGCGGGCGATGGTGCGCGAGCCGGTCGTGTTCCTGCTCGACGAGCCGCTGTCGAACCTGGACGCAAAAATGCGGACAGAACTGCGCGATCAGATCATCCGCCTGCATGAGCGGCTGAAAACGACGTTCGTCTATGTGACGCACGATCAGGCCGAGGCCATGCAGATGGGCGACCGGCTGGCGATCATGGACATGGGCAGGATCGTGCAGACCGGCACGCCGCAGGAAATTTACGACCACCCGAACTCGGTCTATGTGGCGGGCTTTGTCGGCGCGCCGAAGATCAACTTCTTCGCCTCGCACCTGCGGCGCGGAGAGACCGGCTGGAGCATCCGGCTGCTCGGGAAGACGCTGGAGCTGCCCGCGCAGCGCCTGCCTTTGGACACGGCGGGCGCGGAGGACGGCATGCGCGTGATCCTCGGCGTCCGGCCGGAGGATTTCCGGCTGGATACAAGCAGCGAGCCGATGCTGCAGGCAGAGGCGCTGAACGTGCTGCCGATGGGCGCGGGTCTGCATGTGCAGCTCCGCTGCGGCGAGGTACGCTTCCTGATTGTTCTGACGAACCATTCCGGCGTGCAGCCGGGCGATACGCTCGCGCTGCGGGTCGACCCGTGGAATATTCAGGTGTTTGACGCACAGACCGAACGCAATCTGTGCCGTCCCGTCCGGAAGGAGGATGCGCAATGAGAAGATGGTATGAGCCGCGCAGGGACCGGCCGGATCTGGAACGCAGCGCGATCAGAAAACGCGGCTTTGTGGGCTATATGGACATGCTCTGGCGGGAGTTTTTCGAGCTTCTGAAGCTGAATCTCCTGTTCGTGCTCTCGTGCGTGCCCATCATCACGATCCCGGCGGCGCTCACGGCGATGCACCGCATCACGTCGGTGATGGTGCGCGATGAAAATCACTTCCTGTGGCCGGACTACTGGAAGGCCTTCCGGCGCGATTTCTGGAAAAGCCTCGGCGGCGGCGCGGCCATCGCGGCGGTGATGGCGCTGTTCGTTCTGAGCACGGTCTTCTATTATAATCTGATGCAGGTCAACAAGGTCTTTGTCCTGCTGGCGGGCTTCGCCGCGTGCGTGGTGCTGCTGACGCTGTGCGTGAGCTTCTATTTCTTCCCCATGCTCGCAATGGTCGATCTGCCGCTGGGCGCGCTGCTGAAAAACAGCATGGCGCTGGTCTTCGGCAACATCGGCAAGACCCTGCTGGCACTGCTGCTGTTTGCGCTGCTGATCGGGCTCGGCGTGGGGCTGCTGCCGTATTCGTTCATTTTTGCGGCGCTCATCATGTTCTCGTTCGTCGCGTCGATCACGACGTATTTGACCTACCCGGCCATCGAGGCGCGCGTCATGCGCCGCGAGGAGGGGCATGCGGCGGGCGAACTGTACCAGACGCTCCCGCAGCAGGAGCAGCCGGAGGTGCAGCTTCGCTCGGCAGGGCTCGACGAGCTGCGCTTTGAGGACGACGAGACCGAAGAAAACGCGGAGAACTGACGACTTCCATAAAAAAGCTGCGCAGAAAAGGGAGGAAACGGAGATGTCCGTCATGAAATGTACCGCCGCGGGCGACGCGATGATCTTCCGGCAGCTGCCGGGACACTATGAGGGCTTTGAAGCGCTGCGGGATTTTATCGCGCAGGGCGAGCTCCGGTTTTTGAATCTGGAGACGACGATCCACAACTTTGAGACCTACGGCGCGGCGCTGTCCGGCGGGAGCTGGTTCTGCGCGGAGCCGCGCGTGCTGGACGGCGTGAAGGAATTCGGCTTCAACATGCTGACCACGGCGAACAACCATGCCATGGACTATTCCCACGCGGGACTGCTGAAGACGCTGGAATACCTGCAGGCGGCGGGGCTGCCCACCTGCGGCACGGGCCGTTCGCTGGCCGAGGCCACAGCGCCCATCTATCTGGACGCGGCGGGCGCTATGCCGTGATCGGCGCGTGCTCGACGTTCTATCCCGACGCGATGGCGGGCGAGCAGACGCGCACTATGCCGGGGCGTCCGGGCCTGAACGGCCTCCGGTTCGACACCCGGTATGAGCTGCCGGAGGCGCAGCTCGCGCAGCTGCGCGAGATCGCGGCCGCGCTGGACCTCAACGCTGACCGCGAGCTGGAACGCTCGCAGGGCTATCTCCCCGAGCTGCCCGACGGTGCGGCGGAGTTCGGCGCCATGCGCATCGCGCGCGCGGACAAGCCGGGCATCCGCACCCGCGTAAACGAGACCGACATGGCCCGCACGGAAAAAATGATCCGCGAGGCGCGCTTCATGGCCGACTATGTGATCGTGTCCATCCACTCGCACGAGTGCATGGGCGCGGTGAAGAGCGAGCCTGCGGAGTTCTGCGTGGAATTTGCGCACCGCTGCATCGACGCGGGCGCGCACGCCATCGTCGGCACGGGGCCGCATATGCTCCGCCCGATCGAAATTTACAAGGGCTGCCCGATCTTCTATTCGCTGGGCGACTTCATCATCCAGCTGGAGACCGTGAAAAAGGCCCCGGTGGGCTTCTTCGAAAAGCAGGGCATGACCGGCAGCGAGGGACTGGACGAGATGTTTGAAAAGCGTTCGGACCACGGGCGAAAGGGCCTGTATTACAGCCGCGTCATGTTTGAGGCGATCGTCCCGTACTGGGAGGCGGAGGACGGAAAGCTCCGCAAGCTGAAGCTGCTGCCGGTCGAGCTCGGCTTCGGGAAAAAGCGCTCGGTCGGCGGCTGGCCCGCCCCGGACGCGCACAGCGGCATTCTGGAGCGGCTCGCGGAAATGAGCCTGCCCTATGGGACGAAGATCGAGATCGGCAGCGACGGGACCGGAACGGTCCTGCTGTAAAGCGGAGGGAAAAAACGATGCTGACAAAGGAAATGCTTTCGTACATTGCGGAAAATATCGAGGATATCAAGCGGATCATCCGGGACCTGTGCGCCATCCCCGCGCCCTCGCACCATGAGGAAAAGCGTGCGGAATACTGCAAAGCGTGGTTCCGGGCCAATGGCTTTGAAGACGTGGAGATCGATGAGGCGCTGAACGTCGTGTGCCGGTATCAGGTGACGGACGAGAATGATCTGGTCGTCTTCATGGCGCACACCGACACGGTCTTCCCGGACACCGAGCCGATGCCCTTCCGCGAGGATGAAAAGAAGATGTACGCGCCCGGCGTCTGCGACGATACGGCAAATCTCGCCGTGATGATGGTCAGCGCGCGCTACTTCGTGCAGCGGAAGCTGCGGGCAAAATGCGGCCTGCTGTTCGTGGCGAACTCCTGTGAGGAGGGACTTGGCAATCTGAAGGGCAGCCGCCGGATCGTACAGGACTACGGCAGCCGCATCCACGAATTTTACACCTTCGACGGTACGAACCTGCGCCGCGTCGTGACGAGCGCGGTCGGCTCGCACCGCTACCGCGTGACCGTCCGCACCGAGGGCGGACACAGCTACGGCGCGTTTGGAAACCGCAACGCGATCTATTACCTGTCCTCCATCATCAACACCATCTACACCATGAAGGTGCCGCAGAAGGAGGGCGTCAAGACGACCTACAACGTCGGCGTGATCGAGGGCGGAACGTCGGTCAACACCATCGCGCAGGAGGCGTCGATGCTCTGCGAGTACCGCTCGAACGACCGCGAGTGCCTGGAGACCATGCGCGTGTTCTTTGAAAAGACGTTCGAGGCCTACCGCGCGATGGGCGTGGAGGTCGAGGTGGAGCTGGTCGGCGACCGCCCGTGCGGCGGCGACGTGCCGCAGGAAAAGCTGGATGCGCTCATTGCGCGCGCGGACAGCGCCGTGCGCGAGCTGTTTGACGCGGAGCCGATCCACGGCCCCAGCTCGACCGACGCCAACATTCCGCTCGCGGCCGGGATCCCGGCCATCTGCGTCAGCGCGGCGGTGGGCCGCGGCTGCCATACGCGGCAGGAGGAGATCGATCTCGATCAGCTGCCGAACGGCGCGAAGCTGTCGATGCGGCTGATGCAGGAATACTTCGAGATCTGAGCGATACACCCAGGGCCGGAATGCGGAGTTTTGCGCTTCCGGCCTGATTTATAATGATGGGATCATGAGGAGGCTACGCCATGCAGACCAAGCTCTATGAGACACTCGTTGACAAGCACCGCGAGGAGATCCTCGCGGCGGAGGACTATATCTGGCGGCACCCGGAGACGGGCTTCCGCGAGTGGAAGACGACCGCATATATGCAGGACGTGTTTGAAAAGGCGGGCTACACGCTCGTCAAGGCGGGGGATATCCCCGGCTTCTACACGGATATCGAGACCGGACGGCCCGGCCCGAAGCTGCTCATCATGGCGGAGCTGGATGCGCTGAGCGCGCCGAACCATGTGCAGGCGGTGGACGGCTGCGCCCATGCCTGCGGCCACCACGCGCAGTGCGCGGCCATGGCCGGGATCGCGCTGGCGCTGAAGGAGCCGGGTGCGCTCGACGGCCTGAGCGGGTCGGTCCGGCTGATGTGCGTCCCGGCGGAGGAGCTGATCGAGCTGGATTTCCGCGACGGCCTGCGCCGCGCGGGCGTGATCCACTATCTTGGCGGCAAGACCGAGTTCATGCACCGCGGATACATGGACGGCGTGGATCTGGCGTTTCTATTCCACACCAGCACACGCACCGACTGCGATTTTGACTGCCATTACGGCCAGAACGGCTGCATTGCCAAGACCGTTCGCTATGAAGGCGTCGCGGCCCATGCGGGCGGAAGCCCGGAAAAGGGCGTCAATGCGCTCTATGCCGCGTCGCTCGGCCTGCAGGGCATCAACGCCATCCGCGAGACGCTGCGCGACGGCGATCACATCCGCATCCATCCGATCATGACTTCCGGCGGCGCATGCGTCAATATCATTCCCTGCGAGGCGACGCTGGAATCATACATCCGCGGCGCGTCGTTCGACGCGATCCTGGACGCGAACCGGAAGGTCGACCGTGCGCTGGCCGCGGGCGCGCTGGCGCTCGGGGCGAAGGTCTCGGTCAGTGACCGGCCCGGCTATGCGCCGCTGGTCAACAGCCCGGAGCTTGCCCAGGCAGTGGGCGAGGCCATGCGGGCGCTGCTCGGCGCGGACCGCGTGAAGATCACAAACGAGTGGACGACGGGCTGCACCGACATGGGCGACGTCAGCTGCATCATGCCGGTCCTGCATCCGCACATCGCGGGCGCGGCCGGAAAGTCGCACGGCGATGACTATCACCTCGTTGACCGCGAGATGGCCTGCGTCAACTCGGCCAAGGGCCAGCTGCTGCTCATGGCGCTGCTGATGGAAAACGGCGCGGCGCGCGCAAAGCAGGTCGTGGAGCGCTATCACGCGCCCTATGAGAGCAAGGCGGCGTATTTTGCCACGCTGGACGCCATCCTGCGCGACCGGGAACTGATCGAGTACCACGAAGATACCGCCCAGATCCGTCTCTGAGTGTGACGCCGCCGGACCACCGGCGGCATTCTTCGGAGCGCATACGACTTTTTTACATCGGAGAGAGAAAAATGGAAAAGACACGCTTCAAAGGCGCCGTATTTGCGACGGCCTCGGCGCTTTTGTACGGACTTGGCGCGGCGCTCATCAAGCTGGCGACAAAGGAGTCCATGTCCGTCGCGACGCTGCTGGTCGGACGCGGAGGCTGCAGCATGCTCCTGCTGCTTCTGGCAGGCTGCATCCGGCGCAAGCCCCCAGCCGTCAAACTGCGCAGTCTGCCGAAGATCGCGCTGTACGGCGTTTTCGGGACGGTGGCGACACAGATCTTTCTGAATCTGGCGTATCTGTATCTGCCGGTCGGAACAGTCACAACGATCCACTTTATGTACCCCGCGCTTGTTGCGGTTATGGAGGCGGTGCTGTTCCGGCAGAAGCTGCCCGGAACGACCATCATCACCCTGGCCGTCCTGACCATCAGCATGGGGCTCCTTCTTGAAAATGTCACGGCGGGCGCGGAGCGGGGCCTCCTGTTTGCTGTGCTGTCCGTCCTTACGTGGACGTTCCAGCTGCTGTACATGGAGCGCTCGGGCATTCTGGAGGAGGAAGACCGGCAGACGCTCACCTTCTATATCTGCCTGCTCATGGCCGTTGTGGGCCTGATCTACGGCGCGCTGACCGCGACGCTGCAGCTTCGGAGCATCCTGACGAATTTCGGGATCATTGCGCTGATCGCCTTCCTGAATAACGTCTGTGCTACGGTCTTCCTGCAATACGGCGTGCAGTATGCCGGGGCGGGGCTGTGCGCGATCCTGAGTGTGTTTGAGCCGTTGGGAAGCATTGTGATCGGCGCGATCCTCCTGCATGAGCAGCTGACGCTCCGCCAGATGCTTTCCTGTGTGCTGATCCTCGGAAGCATCTGCTTCCTGATCGTCAGCAGCGCCCGCCGGGAAAAAGCTGCGGGCCGCATGGAATAGAAAGAATACGAAGCACCGCCGCGGCGGGGCGCACATGCGCTCCGGCTGTGGCGGTGCTTTTGTATTTGGAGCGTATGACCGGTGGACATGCGTGCATTCCCACACGCAACTTTTACGCAATTTCCGCGCAACTTCACGAAACAACACGCGGTGCGGTGGATTTTCCCGGATGCGGGATTATAATGAAAACAGAAAAATTTCGGGAGGTTTATTCATGGTCAAGCTTGATTTCTTGTCTGTTCTCGACGAAAAAGCGCAATTTCTCTACAACTTCTCGGACGGCATCTGGGCAGATCCGGAGACTGCCTTTACCGAATTCCACGCTGCCGGGCGCTATTGCAGCGCGCTGCGCAGCGAGGGCTTCGAGGTCACAGAAAACCTTGCCGGGATCCCCACGGCCTTTTCCGGCCGCTTCGGTTCCGGTCATCCGGTCATCGGCGTGCTGGCGGAATTTGACGCGCTCTCCGGCCTGAGCCAGGAGGGCGGTGTGACGGAAAAACGTTCCGCGGGCGGGGCATGCGGCCACGGCTGCGGACACAACCTGCTCGGCACGGCCAGCCTCGGCGCGGCCATCGCCATCAAGCGTTTTCTGGAGACTCAGAAGTGCCCCGGCACGGTCATCCTCTTCGGCTGCCCCGGCGAGGAGGGCGGCTCCGGCAAGGCGTTCATGGCGCGCGACGGCGTGTTTGACGAGCTGGACGCCGCGCTCTGCTGGCATCCGGACGAGAACACAGGCGTGCGCGTGCAGACCTCGCTCGCAAACTGCCAGGTGCTCTACAAATTTAACGGCAAGGCCGCGCATGCCGGCGCCGAGCCGCATCTGGGCCGCAGTGCGCTGGACGCTGTAGAACTGATGGACGTCGGTGCAAACTACCTCCGTGAGCATATGATCGATCAGGCGCGCGTCCACTACGCCATCACCGACGCAGGCGGCTTCAGCCCGAACGTCGTGCAGCCGCACGCGGAGGTCCTCTATCTCATCCGCGCGCCGCGCAGCGCACAGGTCAAGGAGCTGTATGAACGCGTCAACGACATCGCGCGCGGCGCGGCCCTCATGACCGGCACAACGGTCGAGATCGACTTTGTGAAGGCCTGCTCTGATACGATCCTGAACGACACGCTTCAGCGCGTGCTCTATGAAAAAATGGCGCAGATCGGCGTGCCCGAGATCACCGAAGCCGACGAGACCTTCGCCCGCGAGCTGACTGAAATGGCGCTGATGGAGTATCCGAAGGCCGATCCGGTGCATCCCATCCACGATGAGCTGCTGCCCTACACGGGCCAGATCGAGTATGAATGCGGCTCGACCGATGTCGGCGACGTGAGCTGGGTCTGCCCCACGGTGCAGGCCAAGGCCGCGACGTGGGCCTTCGGCACGCCGTGCCACAGCTGGCAGGCTGTGACGCAGGGCGTCATGCCGCTCGCGCACAAGATGACGCTGTACATCGCAAAATCCCTTGCCGCGATGGGCGCGGAGCTGATGGTCAACGCGGAGCTGCTGGAGCGGGCGAAGCAGGAGCACCGCCGTCTGGTCGGCCCGGAGGGCTATGTATGCCCCATCCCGAAAGGCGTCAAGCCGCGTTCGATGGACTCGCTGCATAAGTAAGGAGGACGCCTGAAATGAAATACGCAAGTCAGATCCCGCGGGAGACCATCGCCCGCCTCGAGGCGATGGCCGCCGAAGATCCTGTGCACTTCTGCCAGCCGCATCCGTGCCCCGGCGTCTATTCCTCGCGGGAGGACGAGGAATTCTGGTGCTACAAATGCTGGGGGCACGCGCTGGAGCAGCCCATGCCCGGATCTAACCTCGCGGAGTTTTTCCGGCAGCAGGATCTGCAGTTCCTGCTGCCTGCCGGCTTCCGCGAGGAGCGGCGCATCACCGTCAGCCACGGCTCGGACTGCATGGCAGTCGACTGCATCTGCGATGCGTACACGCCGCACCTGTTCGATTCCATCGCAGACTTCTACCTGACCACCGACCTGCCGACGGCAAATCTGGAATCGACGGTCTATCCCGCCGCGCCCTTCGGCCGCAACCAGCCGAAGGTCCTGCCCGGCCAGACCAGGACAGACTGCAATCCGCGCATGAACACGTCCGCCGGGATGCTGGACCGGTTTGTGAACGCCGGGATCCGCTATTTCTCCACGGCGAATAACCACTGCTATGACTATGACGAGGCGGGTCTGCTCGCAACGCTCGACGAGCTTGACCGCCGCGGCGCGGCGCATTCCGGTACGAACCGCAGTCCGCAGGAGCAGACGCAGGCGCTCGTGCTGGACGTCGGCGGCGTGCGCGTCGCGGAGCTGAGCGCGACGTTTGACCTCAACGACCGCGCATATGAAAAGAAGTGGCTCCTGAATGAGGTGCGCTTCAACGACACCCCGTGCGATTTTACGCTCATCGAACAGCTCATCGCCTCGGCAAAGGCGCAGAAGGCGGACATCATCACGCTGCACGCACACTGGGGCTGGGAATTCGAGCTGTATCCGCACCCCAAGACTGTGGAATACGCACACAAGCTCGCAGAAATGGGCGTTGATGTGATCGTCGGCGCGCATCCGCATGTCTCACAGCCGATGGAAAAGTACACCTATACGCAAAACGGCGAGCAGCGCAGCTGCCTGATCTTCTACTCGCTTGGCGACTTCGTCAGCTTTCACCCGCAGAGCCGCGACAGCCGCATCACCTATGTCCCGCGTTATACGCTCGCAAAGGGAGAGCTGGACGGCAGGCCGAGGACCTTTGTCACTGGTCTTCAGATCCTGCCGGTCTACATCCTGACTGCGGCGGACGCAGAGGAAAACTACGATGTGCGCCTGCTCCGTTTTTCCGACGTGCTGGCGGACAGACCGGATGCAGACGGCGCATACCGCTATCCCCTCTGCGATTGGGAGCGCGCCGATCTGCCGCGCCTGCATGGAAAGATCCTGCACGGGATCCTCCTTCCGGCGGATCACCGGGAGCTGCTCGTACCATAGGGAGGCGCCTGATGAAGCACACAGAGATCTCCCCGCAGCGGTATCGCTGGGTCATTGTCGCCGCAAGCTTCCTGATGGTCTTTGTCTGTCTCGGCTTCTGCAGCAGCAGTAAAAGCCTCTATCTCGCGGCCATCACCGAGGCCCTCGGCATCAAGCGCAGCCTTTTCTCGATCAATGACAGCTGCCGCTATATCGCAACGGCCGTCGTGAATCTCTTCTTCGGCGCGCTGTGCGCGAGATTCGGCCGCAAACGGCTGATCGCCGCGGGCTTCGCCTGTCTCATCGCGTCCATGCTGCTCTATGCCTATGCGCCGAACATCTATCTGTTTTATCTGGGCGGCGTGCTGCTGGGCCTCGGCCTTGCGTGGACGACAACGACGATGGTCGGCAGCATCGTGCACCGCTGGTGTCCGGCGCACGCCGGAAAGATCATGGGCCTGATCCTCGCGGCAAACGGCGTCGGCGCGGCAGTCGCGACGCAGATCGTCACACCGATCATCTATGCGCCCGGCGACGCCTTCGGCTATCGCAATGCCTATAAGCTCGTGGCGCTGATCCTGGCCGTGACCGCCGGGATCGTCCTCGCGCTCTATCGCGAGCCGCCGGAGAAAATCCCAGAAAGCACGAGCGCAGAAAAAGAACCGCAGCAGGCTGAAAGCGGGCAGAGCACCGCGCGCGGTGCCCGGTTCTATCTGCTCCTTGTCTGCGTCTTCCTGACCGGCTTTATCCTTCAGAGCACGACCGGCGTCAGCGCAGCGCATATGAAGGACGTCGGCCTGGATGCGGGCTATGTTGCCGCGGTCGTGAGCGCGCATGCGCTCAGCCTGACCGTGTGCAAATTCCTGACGGGCGTCATTCACGACCATGCGGGACTTCGGAGGACCGTACTTCTGTGTGACTGCGCGGCGATCACAGTGCTGATCCTTCTCGCAGAGGTCACGGCCACGCCCACAGGCCGCGTGCTGGCGATGGCCTACGGCATCCTGTCCGCGCTGGCGCTGCCGTTGGAGACGATCATGCTCCCGCTGATCGCGCAGGACCTGTTTCAGGGGCCGCAATACAACAAAATGCTTGGCATCATCGTATCCGTCAATACGGCCGGCTACGCCGTAGGCACGCCGATCGCCAATCTGACCTTCGACTGTCTCGGCACCTATCAGCCGATGCTGCTGGCCTCCGCATGCGTCATGGCCGGCGTCACGATCTGCATCCAGCAGCTGCTTAAGCGCTGCGCAGCAGAGAAAAGCGCCTGATGGACAAAACAGGATCGTAAGCAAACATGCGGCAGCACCAGAACCATCCGACGCTGCCGCACGTTTTATGCAGCAGAAGATAAAGTCCTTGTTAGCTTCCCGGAAAGCATCGAAAAACACGACTATCTTCATAAAGTGGTGCTTGGCGTTCAAAGCACAGAGGCAGTAAAGAAGGTCAAGGCGTATGACAGCACGATCAAAGTGCTGGGCTTCCTGCCGGACGTGGAAAGCATCTCCGCTTTCGGTGAAACGCAGGCGGACGCTATCCGTCTGATCGAAGGATGGCTGAACGCAGATACCGCGCAGCGTGTCCGTCAATATGGAAAAGAGCTGTGGATCATGACCTGGACCCCGGAAGTCGGCCTCACCACCCCGGAAAATCTCAAAAAGATCCACCCCTTCCACCCCGACGCCCTCCTGATCAATGACGTGACCACGCTGAGATCATAAAACAGCGGGGGAGTGTGCCGCGAAAAACTCATTGGCCCGCAGCGCCTTTTATGCTTCGCATGAAAAGGCATCGCCCACTGTTTGCATGCGTTCACCAAAAGCCGGCATTGACTTTTGGCGGGAGTTTTGTATAATGGAGGGGAAATCGGCCGGGGCCCGGAGGAGGGGCGGGGCCGGAAAATTGAATATGCTTCATCCGTGACGTGTAATCGCAGGTTGTCAGGCTTGGCAGTCTGCGATGAAAAAGGAAAGGTAACCAATCCACTCGACCGGAGCTGTGAGCAAGAGGACGTTCCAAAGCAGCCATGTGCTGCGTGACCGAAAGGTAGCCATTGCGGGGACTTGAGCCCTGTGAGAAGGTAGGAAACGGACGCGGAGGATCCCGGATCCTCCAGATTGCAAGTCAGAAGAATTGCTGTCAGGGCGCAGGTATCCTGCGCTTTCAGGATGTGAAACATTCAGGACGAGCTCTCCCTGCAATGTCGATTTTTGTGCGCACTGATCTTATGAGCAGTGCGTTCATTTTTTCCGTGCGCCCGGCGCACGGGTACGGCCGCCGTCTGACTTGTTTCAGACGGCGGCTTTTTTGCGTATATGCGCCCCTTATCGGCGCTGCAGATACGACCACGAAGAAAAATAAAGAAAAAGGAGCGAACCAAATGAAAAAACGAGTATTGAGTCTGGTTTTGGCACTGGTCATGCTCATCGGCGTTCTGCCGGTGAACATGCTGGCGGCGGAACCGGCGGACGAGCTGCCCGCGCAGCAGACGGTCACGATCGAGACCAGTCTGGACAGCGCACTGGCAGATGGCGTCTATGCCGCGGCGCAGTCGCCGCTTCCGGTATCGATCCGCGCGGAGGCGGACGGCGAGGCGGTGGAGCACACCGCCAGTCTGGACGGCGAAGCGCTGACCGGCACGCAGGCCGCGGACGGCTGGACGGCCTATGAGCTTTCGTTTGAGGCGGCGGGCAGCTATACGCTGACCGTCAGCGCTGCGGGCGAGACGCAGAGCCGGACCATCGTCTATCAGCCGCAGTCCGCGGACGAGCCCGCGGCGGAGGACCCGGCAGAGGAGCTTCCGGCAAACGACCCGGAGATGACTCCGGCAGAAGAGACCCCGGCAGAGGAAACTCCGGCCGAAGAGATCCCGGCCGAGGAGCCCAAGCAGGCGCCCAAAGCCGTGCCGCAGACAGCCGCGCAGAGCAGCGACAGTGAGACCGCGGTCGATCTGGGCAAAGTGATCGGTACGGTCCGCGTGATCGTGGAAAATAACACGGCGGATACCGGCGCGGCAGATTCCGACTACGGGGCATGGGAAGCCGGCGCGGAGAAGTGGCATGGGAAGCTCGTCGACAAGGAGGTCACACTCTACGAAAACTCCACGGCGATGACTTGCATCACGGATGCGGTCAAGGGCTATACCATGACCGACTCTGACGGTTATATTACGGAGATTGCCGGGCTGAAAGCGGATCCGACGAGCTACAGTCTTGGATGGATGTTCACGTTTAATGACTGGTTCCCCAGTCATACGCCACCAGCGTATAGGGCCGGAAAAGAGCTGTGTGACGGCGATGAGATCTGCATGAAGTACACCTGCAAAATGGGTGCGGATATCGGCAGTATCGCGAATGATAAAAACAAGACCCTGGCCGACCTCACCGCGACCGGTGCGGAGGTGAAAAAGGTCGACTCCACCCACTATGAGATCCTGCTTGGTGACGCGGAGAGCAAATCGGTCAAGATCGTCCCGACGGCAGCCAATAAGAATTTCCTCGCCTGCGTGTTCAAAGGTACACTGACGGATACGCAGATCGATGCGCTGAATAACGACGAAAACAGCTGGTACACGAATACTGCGCTCGTGCGCCGCAGCGAGACCGTCACGGTCAAAGAGGGCGACACGTTCACCGTTGTGGTCGGTGCGAAGAGCTGGCCGAGCCAGAACAATGGCACCTACGGCGGTGCGGAAAAGGTAAATCCGGGCGTCTACACCATCACGGTTAAGAGTACGGCAAGCGCTGATATTGCATTCAAGAACTTCTTCTCGGAGGAAGTCAAGGCAGTCGCCGATATCACGAACGACGCGAAGTATCCGTTTGACGTGCAGGATGGCGTCCTGAAATCCTCGAACGCTGGGGTGAACAATTCGGATGCCGCAATCACCTTCACGTTCAAAAAGACGGCAAAGCTGAGCTTTGCATATAAAGCTTCCTGCGAAGGCGGTTATGGAACCTCGTGGTGGGACTATCTGGACATCCGCGTCAAAAAAGCGGGTGCAGCCAGCTACACCAGCATCAAGCAGGACGGAAGCAAGACTGTGACCGAGTTTACGGACTACGCCGTCGAGCTGGAGGCCGGAGACACCCTCCAGCTGGCATATAAGAAGGACAGCAGCACCAACGGCGGCGAAGACTGCGTTTATCTGAAAAACTTCACCGTCACCCTTCCGAACAAGGTCATCTTCCACGCCAACAACGGCACGGACGCGACCAGTGAGCAGGGCGTCTTCGGTACGGCTGACCTGACGAAGAACACCTTCACCTACGCGGGTTACCGCTTTGACGGCTGGGCCGAGACGGCGGGCGGCGCGGTCAAATACGCCGACGGCGCGTCCATCACGCTGAACGGCAAGGATGTCGACCTCTATGCCGTCTGGACGAAGGTCTGGACCGTCACGTTCCCCAACATGCCCAAGGACGCGGCCATCACCGTCAAGCAGGGCGAGACCATCCAGCCTGTCTCGGAGACGGCAAACACCTGGATCCTCCCGAACGGCAGCTATACCTACTCCGCAGAGCTGTTTGGCTATGAGAGCAAGGAAAATGTCCCGTTCCAGGTCAACGGCGCAAACCTTGAGATTCAGGATACGCTGACGGCTGCGGACAAGATCGCCGTTACCTTTCACGTGACCGGCGCGGCTGTGGATACGGCCATCACCATCACTGTCTGGAACAGCGAAAAGACCGTGATGACGGCCCGGGAAGCGAACCCGACCGTCTATGACCTTCCCGCCGGCAGCTATACCTACACGGTCGAGGCCAAGGGGTATAAGAAGATCAAAAACCAGCTCCTGACGGTCGGCGCGGCGGCGCAGACGGTCAACGTCGCGCTGACGGCCAGCGATGCCTGGGAAGGCGACAGCGTTGTGCCGACCAAGGTTGGCGACGTCTATCAGATCACGTCCGGTGCAGAGCTGAAGGGCTTTGCCGACCTCGTGAACGGGGAAGAACCGGGCGCGAAGGGCATTCTGACGAAGAACATCACCCTCAACGAGCCGGGGGACTATGCGCAGAAGTGGACACCGATGGGCGCTTCCAGCGCCGCCGCCTTCACCGGCGACTTTGACGGCAACGGCAAGACCATCACCGGCCTGTACATGGACGGCGAAGACGCGATCTCCGGCCTGTTCGGCTACGTCGGCAAGACCGGCAGCATCCACGACCTCACGATCGCGGACGCAAGCGTCAAGAGCACGAAAACCAGCTACGGCGTTTATACCGCACTGGTGGCAGCTTCCAACGCCGGTACGATCAGCAATGTTGCGCTGAAAGACTCTATGGTTTCCAGCGGCGGCTATGCGGGCGGCATTGCAGCTCTCAATGATGGCACGATCACGGGCTGCGCAAATGAAAGTGCACCCGTAACACATAATGAAAAAGCCACCAGTTCCTATTATGCGCTGGCTGGCGGTATTGCAGGCCAGAACCGCGGGACGATCGCGCTCAGCTATAACCTGGCGCGGGTCACAGGCGGAAACGAGAACATTGGCCATATTGGCGGTATTGCTGGTAAGAATGAAAGTGCCGGCACGATCGAAAGCTGCTATAACCGGGGAGATATCCAGACCGGCGCTTATCTTGGCGGCATTACGGGCTATCTGAGCGGCACGGCCACGAACTGCTACTCCACCGGCAGCGTCCCGACTGGGACCTATGCAAAAGCGCTGTTCGGCCACTGCACCAGCTACAGCGCGAAAGCGACCGCCTGCTTCTATCTGACCGGCTGCGGCCCCGAAGATACGAAGGGCACCGCGAAGACCGCGGAGGAATTCAAAACGCTGGCGGCCTCGCTCGGCGGCGCGTTTGCAGACGCGGATCCCTATCCCACCCTCAAGTGGCAAGACCCGAATGCGACCTTTACCATCACGCTGACGGTCAAGCCTGCCAACGCCTCCGTCACGGTGACCGGCGCAGCCAGCGTCGGCACCCCGGAGGTGCGCAAAAACGAAGAAACGAACGAGGCTACCTACATCTATTCCGGCCTCAATAAGGGCAGCTACCGCTGGGCGGTCACCTGTGACGACGGCGAGAACGACTATCTGAAGCAGGAGGGCTCCTTCACCATCGCGACGTCCGACGTGACCCACGCCGTGACGCTGGCGGCGAAGACCTATGACGTCAACTTCATTGTCGACCCCGTGGGCGCGGACTTCACCCTGACCCAGGGCGAGGGCGAAGACGCTAAGACCGTCGCGCCGAAGACAGCGAAGGACAAAGACGGCAAGATCGTCTACGCCCTCACGAAGGGCGTCTACCACTACGCCGCGTCCTGCTTCGGCTACGCCGACGCTTCCGGCGACGTCACGGTCGCCAAGTCGACCGGCCTTGCCGATACGACGGTCGAGCTGACGGCGAAGACCGGCAGCAAGCTGACCTTCACGAACATCCCGGCGGACGCCGCCGTCACCGTCACCCATGCGGCCGGCGGTGAGCAGACCGGCGCGCGGGAAGGGGAGACCTATACCTTCACGCTCGTGCCCGAGACCTACAGCTACCGCATCCAGCGCAAGGGCTATAAGAGCATCCGCGGCACCGTCACGATGGACGGCACGGAAAAGATCATCGCCGCGGAATGGACCGCCCTCACCGCGTGGGACGGCAGCGTGGCGGAGAGCTTCTCCGGCTCCGGCACCGAGACGGATCCGTATCTCATTGAAAGCGGCGCGGAGCTGGCGTATTTGAGCAAATTCTGCGCAGAGGGCGGAAATACCAGCGGCCTCTACTATGAGCTGACCGCGGATATTGACCTTGCCAACAACGTGTTTACGCCCATTGGCCCGAGCAGCACGAATCAGTTTAAGGGCATCTTCAACGGTGCTGGCAATACCATCTCCAACCTCAAGATCGACAGAACAGAATCGCTCAGCGGTCTGTTTGGCCGTGTGAATGGGGCTACCATTCAGAATCTGACGATCGACCACGCGACGATCACCAGCACGTCCGGCAACGTCGGCGCTCTGGTCGGCGCTGCATACGGCACCTGCACGATCACGAACTGCGTGGTGAAGAACAGCTCTGTGACTGGCGGCAGCAACCTGACCGGCGGCCTGATCGGTTATTCCGGCACGGCTGTGTCGAAGTGCGCAGTGATCGATACGACAGTCTCCGGTACAGAATATGTCGGCGGCCTGATTGCGCAGGTCGGCAAGGCTGTGACGGAGTGCTACACCTTGCATGTTACCGTAACGGCGACCGGCGACTATGCCGGCGGTCTGATCGGCGGCGGCAACGCAAGCGATATCGCGAACTGCTTTGTGCGCGGCGGCTCTGTGACGGGCGACGGCTACGTCGGCGGCGTGATCGGCGACGGCGGTTCGTATAGCAAAGCAAAGATCAAGACGACGTATGCTGTTGCTGACGTGACGGCCGGTACCGGGGAGTTTGGCCCGCTTGCAGGCGGCAGCTATGTCACCATAACGACTGCCAGCTCCTTCTACTGCAGCGACAGCGCCCTGACCGGCAAGGACAGCGGCAAGAACACCACCGGCACGCCCAAGACCACGGCGGAGCTGAAGGATGCGGCCATCCTCACGAGGCTCGGCAGCGCCTTCGGCATCTACGCCGGGGCCGACGGCCTGAAAAACGCGGGCTTCCCGTATCTTCTGAACGCGCCCGCCCTCCCGGTCATCCAGCCGCAGAAGCTCGCGTCCCCGGTCATCACGTGGACGGACAAGACTGCCAGCTGGACGGCGGTCCCGAACGCGCGCGGCTATCTCGTTTCGCTTGCGAAGGGCAGTGAGACGCTCGTGACCGAGACGCTCATCGAAACGACCCGGGACTACACCACGGAAATTGAGCTCGCCGGGACCGGCAGCTATACCATCACCGTCATCGCCATCGGCGACGGCGAGACCTACGGAAATTCCGACCCCGCGGAAAATACCGTTACCATCACGGTCAACACCGCGAGCGTCACCTTCGCCGTCACGGCGGAGGAGGGCAGAGCGTTTGCCGAAGACGAGCCCGCCATCACCCTCACCATGGCGGACGGCAAGACGACGCTCTCCCTGACCAACAACACGGCAAAAACCATCCCGCAGGGGACCTATACCTACGAGGTCAAGGCGAAGACCTTTGCCACCCTGACCGATACCCTGAACGTGACTGCGAACCAGACCGTCACGCTCACGATGCACTACACCACCGACTGGGACGGCTCGACCACGGTCGAACCGCAGAAGGACGGCGAGACCTATCTGATCTCCAACAGCTACGAGCTCGCCTGGTTCCGCGACGAGGTGAACAAGGGCAGCTACACCCTGAACGCGAGGCTGACCGAGAACATCAACCTCGGCGGCCACCCCTGGACGGCAATCAGCAAGCTGACCGATACCAGCGCCAAGACCGGTTATAAGGGCACCTTTGACGGCAACGGCAAGACCATCTCCGGCCTGAATCCGGTCGGCGAGCTCATCAGCGGAAAATACAAAGGCGCAGGCCTGTTCGGCTATGTGTACACTGGCGGCACTGTCAAAAATGTGACTGTGGAAGGTGCAATGAAGGCCGAATGGAACTGCGGCGGCGTTGTGGCATACCTGGCTGGCGGCAGAGTGGAAAACTGCGTCAACCGCATGAACATCACGCCGCGCAGCGAAAGTATTTACCTCTATTATGTCGGCGGCGTTGTCGGTTACATGACGAACTACACGGACAACAGCGCTGTGATCATCGGCTGCCGGAATGAAGGCTCGATCGATGGCGGGACGACCGGTGAAAACGTTGGCGGTGTCGTCGGCGGCGCTTCCAACAGCCCCGGTATCTCGAACTGCGCCAATACCGGCAATATCAGCGGCAAAGCTTCGATCGGCGGTATTGCGGCAACAGCATCGATTCCCATCACTGCTTGCTATAACACCGGCAAGATTACTGGTGCTTCCTCGAAGATCGGCGGCATCGTCGGATATTCGAGCAGCAAGGTCACGAATTGCTATAATACAGGTGCAGTTGCGGGCGCAGGAAAGGCTGGTTACAAGGGTGTCCCGGAGGGAGTCGGCGGCATCGCTGGACAACTGTATAATAGCTCCAACGGCGCTGTTGCGGCCTGCCTGAACAGCGGCACGGTAACAAGCGAGATCTACGGCGGCGCGCTTGTGGGCAGCAAAAATGCTGTGGCCGCCGCGGTCAGCGGCAGCTATGCCTTGGCTGGCAGCTGCACAGCGACCATCGGCAGCTACGCGGCAGATGATGACGAAGCCTCTTTTATTTCTGCTGAAGAACTTGGCAGCAAGCGCCTGATCGGCCTGCTCGGCGGCGCGTTCGCCGCGGGCAGCGACGGCAAGCTGACCCTGAACTGGCAGGATCCTGCCGCAAAGCCCGTTGTGACCTTCGTCACGCCCGAGGGCGCGGCTGTCACCATCGAAGGCCAGACCCCGGCGGAGCCCGGCGTCTTCGTGCTGGAAAACGGCACGTACAGCTATTCCGTCTCCAAGCAGGGCTATAACACCGCCACCGGCTCCGTCACCGTAAATGGCGAGAGCCAGCGCGTCGACGTCAACCTCGGCGTTGAGACCTTCTCCGTGACCTTCAACGTCACAACGCCCGGCGCAAAGATCACCGTCACGGACGCGGCCGGGGAGACGATCCAGCCCACGGCGGAAAATGCGAACGTCTACAGCCTGCCGAACGGCAAATACCACTACACCGTCTCCAAGCTCGGCTGCACGAGCGCGACCGGCGGCTTCACCGTCGCGGGCGCGGCGCAGACCGTCGGCCCCATCGAGCTGGCAGGCGCGCAGCTGTACACCGTCACGCTGACCTTCACCGATGACGAGAACGCAAGCGTCACTCCGGCCTCCGTAACGGTCAAGCATGCAGATGAGAGCGTCGAGCCCAATGCGGCTGGTTCCTTCACCTACAGTCTGCCAGACGGCACGTACACATACATCGTCGACGACGCCCGCTACTACAAGGTCGAAGCGCCCTTCACCGTCAGCGGCAAGGATGCGACCATCGCAGTTCAGCTCGAGACCAACAAGACCTGGAACGGCACGGACAAAACACCCGTCACGCCCACCGACGGCGTCTACGAGATCAGCACCGCGGCGGAGCTCGCCTGGTTCGCCGATCAGGTCAACGCGGGCAATACCGCATATCACGCCAGGCTGACGGCCAACATCTACGTCAACTACGGCCAGACCAGCAACACCTGGACCCCCATCGGCGACTACAGCCATATGTACACCGGCACCTTCGACGGCAATGGCAAGTCCGTCTACGGTCTGACCGCCGCGCTCTTCGGCTATACCGGCAAAGGCGCTCTGGTCAAAAACGTCACGGTCTACGGCAGCAATCACGCTGCAGACGACAAGGATACGGCCCCGAAGGGCGGTATCAGCAATCAGGCCTATGGCTCGTTTGAGGGCTGCGTCAGCCATATGACCATCTCCGCAAAATGGTCGGTCGTCGGCGGCATCGTCGGGCGGCTCTATGCGGCCGGTCATATCACCGACTGCGCCAACTATGGTGCGATCAGCAGCAATTGGACCGGCGCGGACCAAAATTCTCCGACCTACGTTGCAGAGGTCGGCGGTATCGCCGGTTCGTCTTCTGGCCCAATTACCCGCAGCTTCAATGCCGGTGCTGTGACAGTTGCACAAAAGGGTTACGGCGGTGTAGGCGGTATTGCTGGTGTGCTGAAGAGCGCGGCGATTTCGGATTGCTATAACACCGGTACGATCACTGGCCCGAGCCGTACAGCAGGCATCGTGAGCATTGCCAACGACACTGCATCTGCGATCGTAAAGAACTGCTATAACACCGGCAAGATCGTTTCCGTCAGTACTTCTACGAACCCGGCCTGCGGCACGATCGCGGGCACGATTGCAAACAGCAATGGTGACCAGATCGGCAGCGTTGAAAATTGCTACTTCCTGAAGGGCACATATTCCTATACCTCCGGCAGCACCGTCCACACCGACGAGATGGTCGGCTACCCGCTGGACAAGGGCGAGGCAAACTGCAAGCTCGCGTCCGAGATGAAGCTCGACGCCTTTGCCATCACCCTCAGCCCGACGGACAAGACCTTCAACGTCGACGCGGAGAACAACATCAACGGCGGCTTCCCCGTGCTCAAATGGCAGGGCGGCCGCGCCCCGCAGGTCACGCAGGACGCCGAGGACGTCGCGGCCGATAAAGCGGCCCTGACCGTCACCCCGACGACTGTGACCTCCGCCGGGAAGCTCGAGCTGGCTTCGACCGGCGCGAAAGGCTCGATCATCACCTGGAAGAGCAGCAAGCCGGCGATCATCGCCGACGACGGCACCGTCACCCTCCCGACGAGCAATGACGTGACCGTCATCCTGACCGCTACGATCACGAAGAACGGCGTCTCCGACATGAAGGAATTCACCCTCACCGTCAGGACGGCCGCCTCCGCGGACAAGGCCGCGCTGAAGGCCATCATCGCCAAGCTCGGCACGAGGTTCCGCGTGGCTTACAAGACCGGCGAGGTAAATGTCCTTGATACCGTCCGTGACAAGCTCGCGGACGCCATCACCGCCAGCGGCGCGTCCCTGACCGCCGACCAGATCACCGTGACCCTTGCGGACAAGGGCAAGACGAGCCTCGGTGCGGGCACGCTGATCGACGACAGCGGCAAGGTCACCTATTACTACGAGGATCCGTCCCAGAGCAGCATCGGCACCGGCGACGCGCGGGTCAACGGCGTAACGTTCACCCTCAGCACCGCGAACGAAGTCAGCGTCACGACCGGCAGCTGCATGGTCTCCATCCCGTGGGACCGCGCGAAGGTCACCGAAGCGATGACCACCGCGGCGGCTGCCTTGACGTTCGACACCATCAAGGGCGAGAACGAAATCAGCACCGCGGTCACGAAGACCCTGACGCTCCCGGTGAGACTGGATACCTGCGGCTGGTCGACGATCAGCTGGACCAGCTCCAGCGTCGTCGTCACCGTGGAGGACAAGGGCCCGCTGACCCCCGCGGAAGGCACGATCCATCCCAACGAGGAGGCCACCGCGGCCAAGCTGACCGCGACCTTCACATTCAACAAGAACATCGACGACTATAATAAGGACGTCGAGGCGCCGATCACCGTCACACGGACGATCGAAGTCACCATCCCCGGCGCGGCGAGCGACTACATGCAGACCATCCAAAAGATCTGCGCGGAGTACACGCTGGCCCGACTGACGGACTCCGTCACCAAAGAGCCAATCGACCCGGCCAACGTGACGAATGATATCCAGCTCCTGCGCTCCGGGGACTTTACGACGGTCAGCTTCCATACCGGCTCCGACGGCTATGCCATGACCGTGACCGCGACCGCGCCGGATGGCACTGCGACGACCTACGCGGCAGTGAACGGCTACCGCCTGAAGATCTGCCGCCTCGCGGAGACGGCCGGACAGGTCAAGCTGACCCTCACCGTCACGAAGAAGAACGGGAAGGATCTGGATACCCGCTACACCCAGACCAAGGAGCTCGGCATCATCACCGTCACCCCGCTGAAGCCCTCCGAGCTCGCCGCGGAGCTGGCCCTGCTCGAGAAGGCCAAGGCGAATTTCTTCGCCGGCATCAACGACGACCAGAACATCTCGGCCGATGCCGTCACGAAGAACCTGCACGCCTTCCATGAGGCCCGTCTGGATGCCGACGGAAAACTCATCTGGGTCTACACCAGCGATGAAACGCTGGGCACCGGCATCGTCCCGACGGATCTGCCTGGCTATGACTCGATGGGCACACAGCCCTGGCGGCTTTTCCGCAGCAGCAACAGCGCCGTCATCGCCGATGAAAACCTGCTCGTCACCCCGCATGCGACCGACGACAAGACCGTTACCATCACCGCCAACCTCAAGAGCGCACGCTTCGGCGGCTATTACGAGACCTGCAAGGACAACAGCAGCTACGCGGATGTCCTCGATACGCTCAAAAAGCTGGCAGGCGAGGAAGTCAGCGTGACCGTCACCGTCGTCAGCACGGCCAATCAGGCGGCTGCGAAAGCCGCCGGGGAGAAGATCGACGCGCTCTTCCCGGTCACCAAGGACAGCGCGGATGCCATCAACGAGGCTTCGGGCGCCTACAAGAGCCTGACCGACGCGGCCAAGAAGCTGCTCCCCGATGCGGAAGAAAAGCTCGCCAAGGCCGAGGCCGACTATAAGAAGGTCCTTGCCGACGCCGCGCAGGATCAGGCCGACCGCGACGCGGCCGCCGCCGTCGACGCGAAGATCGAAGCCATCGGCACCGTCACGCTGGAAAAGGAAGGCCTCATCACCGCTGCCCGCAGCGCATATGAAGGCCTGAGCGACGCCGCCAAGGAGCATGTCACGAAGCTCGGCGTGCTTGAAGCCGCAGAAGCAAAGCTCAACGAGCTGAAAAACGCGCAGGGCTACCAGACCCAGCTGCAGAGCGTCCTGGCCTATATCCGCAGCAGCGTCACTCCGAAGGCGAACCAGAGCACGAACGGCGACTGGGCCGTCATGGCCCTGGCCCGCGCGGGGCTCAGCTCCGACGCCGACAAGCGCTGGTACGCGGGCTATGCTGACGAACTGGCGAAGCTCCTGGCAGCGAACGGTGGCAGCTTTGAGACCACCAACGAGAATGCCCGCCTCGTCCTCGCGCTGACCGCGCTCGGGCAGAACGCCAAGGCCTATATGGTCGGCGGCGAAACCTACGATCTGGTCACCCCGCTGACCGCGAAGACCGGCAGCGCCTATAAGGCGACCGTCCCCGGCACCACCAGCGCTGCCTTCGCCATCATCGCCATCGACTCCGCGCCCTATACCGTCGCGGATACCGCTGCGGTCCCGGCGATGATCCAGTATCTGCTCAGCATGCAGAACCCCTCCGGCGCATGGAAGATCAATGACAAGAACCCGGCCGACAATGTGGACGCCACCGCCATGGTCCTCACGGCCCTGGCTCCGCATAAGAGCGAGACCGGCGTGCAGGCCGCGATCGACAAGGCCCTGACCTATCTGGAGGGCGTGACCGGCTACGGCAACGCCTGCACCGACGCGCAGCTCGTTACGGCCTACTCGGCCCTCGGCATCGACTGCACGGACGCCAGATACGCCAGAGGCGGCAAGAACCCGCTGACCAGCCTTCTGTCCTACCAGACGGCCTCCGGCGGCTTCTCCCTCGACTCCACTGCGTCCAACGCCAGAGTCTCCCCGCGTCCGACCGAGCAGGCGGCCTATGCCCTCGTCGCTTATGACCGCTTCAAGCGCGGCGTGAAAAGCCTCTACGATATGTCCGACGCCGTCGACCTCCTCCCGGCAGCCAGCGGCGCAGCCGACGTCGCGGCGAAGATCACCGCCCTCGGCACCGTCACCGACTGCAAACGCGAGACCTATCTTGCCCTGCAGGAGATCGAAGCGGCCTACGCCGGGCTGACGGCGGAGGAACAGGCAGAGGTCACGAACTACGGGACCTTCCTGCAGCGGAAGCAGACCTTCCAGACGCTCCTCGAGGCCTACCGCAAGGCCAAGCTCGCCGAGCTCGACGCCTATTACGACAAGCTCAAGCGCACCGACTACACCACCGACCAGTGGACGAAGATCACCGAGGCCTATCGCACCGGCCGCAGCTCCATCAGCAGCGCCCAGTACGCCGAGCAGGCTGACGCCGCGCTCAAACAGGCCAAGGCAGACATCGACGCCTACGTGAACGGCGACACCATCGAGGTCAGCTTCCGCCTGATCGGCGATTTCCCCGAGTCCTACACCGGCAAGCACCTCGGCTACGTCACCTGGATCGAAACGGAGACCTACACCGTCAAGAAGGGCAGCACCGTCTATGACGTCTTCACCGAAGCCCTGCAGGACGCCGGGCTGACCAGCACCGGCGCAGCCTCCGGCTACGTCAGAAGCATCACCGCCCCGTCCATCCTCGGCGGCTACACGCTGAGCGAGTTCGACAACGGCGCAGGCTCCGGCTGGATGTTCACCGTCAACGGCACGCACGGCAACTACGCCCTGGATGAGCACGTGCTGCAGAACGGCGACCGCATCGTCTGGCACTACGTGGACAACTACGCGACGGAGACCTCCACCTGGCTCACGGCCGCGGATATCTCTCCCGCGGAATACGCCCGCCGCCACATCGGCGATGTGGTCACGGCCGGCAAGCACGGCAAGGCGGCGCCCGTACTGACCCTCAGCGACCTCGGCCGGACCGTGAAGTTCACCTTCACGCCCGACAAGGGCTGCCATGTCAAGGACGTCAAGGTCAACGGCAAGTCCATCGGCGCGGTCGAGAGCTACACCTGCAGCAGCTTGAAGATCTACGACCGCATCACCGTGGAATTCACCGACGGCACGCTGCCGTTCACCGACGTGCGCGAGACCGACTGGTTCTATGACGACGTCGTCTTCGCCTACGAAAACGGCCTCTTCTCCGGCACCACGGCCACGACCTTCAGCCCCTACGCCTCCATGACGCGCGCCATGCTCGTCACGGTCCTCTACCGGCTCGAAGGCGAACCCGCCGTCACCGGCCGCAGCGGCTTCTCGGATGTCACGATCGGCAGCTACTATGAAGCCGCCGTCACCTGGGCCGCCGACAACGGCATCGTCAACGGAACCAGCGCCACGACCTTCAGCCCGAGCGAGAATGTGACCCGCGAGCAGATGGCCGCCATCCTCTGCCGCTACGCGCAGTACAAGCAGTACGGTACGTCGGCAAGCGCGAGCTTGAGCGCCTTCTCCGACGCCGCGGCAGTTTCCACCTACGCGAAGGCTCCGCTTTCCTGGGCTGTCGCAGAGAAGCTGGTCAACGGCACGGACGGCAAGCTCCTCCCGCGCGCCAGCGCCACCCGCGCCCAGGTCGCCGCGATCCTCCATCGTTTCGTAGAAAACATCACCAAATAACCCACCCCAAAAGAGCCGCCCCCACAGGCGGCTCTTTCTTTATCCACCGCTTCCCCTATGAGGGGAAGGAATAGACACCCCCCGGACGTATCGTCCGGGGGG
>OMBO01000322.1_pt1 | contig 35939 bp, 27 predicted proteins | sample 1644901 | NCBI WGS metagenome assembly OMBO01 (sample SAMEA103958144, study PRJEB25191) | human gut metagenome | reverse complement strand
CGGGCGTAAGAGATTTGAAGGGAGCTGTCCTTAGTACGAGAGGACCGGGATGGACTGACCGCTGGTGCACCAGTTGTCCTGCCAAGGGCATAGCTGGGTAGCTACGTCGGGACGAGATAAACGCTGAAGGCATCTAAGCGTGAAACTCCCCCTAAGATAAGATCTCTCATCCTGAAAAGGAGTAAGGCTCGTCGTAGACTATGACGTTGATAGGTCAGGGGTGTAAGCACAGTAATGTGTGTAGCTGACTGATACTAATAAGCCGAGGGCTTGACCTACAATTTGTAGAGTATGCAGGCTCGTTTCTTGCCACTCTCATCTTTCACTTTTACATGATGTTCGGTTTTCAAGGCGCATCTCAATTCAATAGTTGGTGTTGATTGGCATGAGGGTCCACCTGTTCCCATCCCGAACACAGAAGTTAAGCTCATGTTCGCCGAAAATACTTGCCGGGTGACTGGCCGGGAAAATAGGTAATGCCAACATTAAGAAACCTGATTTCGATCAGGTTTCTTTTTTACAGTCGGTGCTGATTGGCGTGAGGGTCCACCTGTTCCCATCCCGAACACAGAAGTTAAGCTCACGATCGCCGAAAATACTTGCCGGGTGACTGGCCGGGAAAATAGGGAGAGCCGACACAAAAGCGCAGCGTGCAAATACACGCTGCGCTTTTTCTTTCGCTATGGAGCCGGACGGCACATTATGGGGAATACGTTTCCGCAACCGCTGTGACCTCACCGTCTGCAAGATAGAGAGTCCAAAGCATATCATACTCTGTTTGATCAATATAGCGTTTCAGGTCGTTCAGACCGACGCGGCAGGAAACATACCAGTGATCCTGCAAGATCCAGAATTCGCAATTCTCTGACAACACAAGGGAAACAGGCTCGCCTTCAGCTGGCTTCAGCACCCATCCGTCCACCGCATTTTCATCGCGGCTTCGCTCAACAGGCATAAAAACGAGCGCTTCTTGATCGACTGACTCCAGATAACCCAGCATGGTTTCTGTACCGTAGCGTTCAGAAAGGTCTGACTCTTCTCTTTCCAGAACATTCAGTACGAGCGAAGCATCCGAAGCTGCCGTTGGTACGGATTCGTATTTCAGCTTATTCCATAGCTTGTCAAGATCGAGCGGCTTGACGCTGTAGGCATCGCCGCCAATGAACAGGCACGCTTCCTCCGTGTTCTCTGCGTAGCTGATCGTTAGGAACGGCATTGTACTGCCTGCGGTAAAGAGCTTCATAGCGTAGGTGTTGCTCAGGGCGGAAAGCTCCGGTTTGACCTCCGGCAGCTGCTCCGCCTTTTTGAGCGTGCGCAGAATATTCCGGATATCCTTGGTCTTGTCTACGATTTTCTGCTCCTGAAGCTGCTGATTGGTTATTTCGATCTGGCTGAATTCCTTCGGCTTCATGCTGAAAACGGAATATGCTTCCGCGAGACGGTTCGTTTTCTGTGCGCAGCCGGTGAAAAGACTCAGCAGAAGCAGCAGCGGAAGGAGCTTGAAACGACGTCTCATGACATCCCTCCTTCCGTGTGCAGCAGGCGTTCGCTGAGCGCCAGCAGTTCGGGATCGTCCAGCGAATTCAGGAATGTCACCGTCCCTTTTTGGCCCTCCGGCTTCAAAAGACCCTGCGCCTCCAGCCTCCTTCGGAGCTGGATGGTGATGCCGTGGCTCCCGTCGAGGATCTCGGGCTGCGGCCCTGCGACCTTACGGATCGCTCCGGCAAGGAAGGGATAGTGCGTGCAGCCGAGAACGATGGCGTCCACGGGCTGACGGAGGCAGAGATCGAGCTTTTCATGCAGATAGGCTTCCAGATTTGGCCCGGAAAGCTCGCCGCGCTCGACGAACTCCATAAGTCCGCTGCAAGCCAGCGGGATGATCTCCGCATCCTGCTGATAGTGCTCGCGGAGATTGCTGAACTTCCTTTCGGAGAGCGTCATAGCGGTCGCCATAACGAGGATCCGCCCGCCCGGGTGGCGCTCCACCGCCGGCTTGAGCGCAGGCTCCGTGCCGATGATGGGCAGCTGCGGATAGTGCTCCCGCAGGGTGACGATGGCAGCGGAGGTCACGGTATTGCAGGCGACGACGAGCGCCTTGATGCCGCGCGCAGTCAGCATGGCCGCGTTTTCGAGACTGAGCCGCACGACCTCGTCCACAGATTTGACGCCGTAGGGCGCGTGCAGCGAGTCGCCGAAGTAGAGATAGTCCTCCTGCGGCAGCAGACGCACCGTCTCGCGCAGGACGCTGATACCGCCGAGGCCGGAATCAAAAAAAGCGACCGGAAGTTCGATCTTCTGCAAATGGGATCCCTCCTACCGGCGTTCCGCCGGAAAATTGTGCGCCGGATATATGCAAAGCGACTCCGGCCGGAGCCGGAATCGCTTCTGCGCATGGCTCAGCGCTTGGCTTCGTTATACTTTGCGATGCCGAGGCCCAGCAGCTCGATGGCGCGGGCGCAGTCGGCCTGATTGAGTACATAGGCAATGCGAATTTCGTTATGTCCCTTGCCCGGCGTCTGGTAGAAGCCGTCGCCGGGGGCGAACATGACCGTCTCACCGTTATCGTCGAATTCCTCCAGCAGCCACTGCTGGAAGCGGTCGGCGCTGTCCACCGGGAGCGCGGCCATCAGATAGAACGCGCCCTGCGGGCATTCGCACACAACGCCGGGAATTTTCTTGAGTCCGGCGACGACGGTGTCGCGGCGGCGGCAGTATTCCTCACGGACGGCCTCGAAGTAGTCCGGGCCGACGCTGTAAAGCGCGGCGGACGCGATCTGGTCGAGCGTGGCGACGGAAAGACGCGCCTGGCAGTATTTAAGCGCCTGCGCGAGGAACTCTTTATTGCGGCTGATAAGGCAGCCGATGCGCGCACCGCAGGAGGAAAAGCGCTTTGAGACCGAGTCGATGAGAATGAGATTTTCCTCCGAGCCGGGAAGCTGGCCGAAGGAGCTGAGCGGTTCGCCGGAATAGACGAACTCGCGGTAGACTTCGTCGGCGATCAGGAACAGGCCGTGCTTTTTCGCAACGTCGAGGATCATTTCCATCTGCGCATGCGTCAGGACGGTGCCGGTTGGGTTGCCGGGATTCGTGACCATGATGGCGCGGGTGCGCTCGTTGATGGCGGCCTCGAGCTTCTCACGGCTCGCGTAGAAGTAGCCCTCCTCCGGGCGGGTGGGAATGGGCCGGATGGAAGCGCCGGTCGTTGCGATGAACGTATTATAGTTGGGATAAAACGGCTCGGGAATGATGATCTCGTCGCCGTTGTCGAGAATGCAGTTTGCCGCGATCTGGAGCGCCTCGCTGCCGCCGGTCGTGATCAGAACGTGCTCCGGGCCGATCTCCACGCCGATCTTGCGGTAATAGTCCACAATGGCGTCGATCAGCACCGGGATACCGGGCGAGGGCGCGTAGGCAAGCGTTTTTTCATGGAAGCTTCGCACGGCTTCAAACAGAGCCGCAGGCGTCGCCACATCTGGCTGACCGATATTCAGATGGTAGATTTTTTTGCCGGCCGCAGCGGCTGCGACGGCATACGGATGAAATTTACGCATGGGTGATTGTTCGCAGCGGAGCACTTTGCTGGAAAACTGCATTTGAATACCTCCTTGTTGATGTGCGCGGCGAAAAGCCGTGGGGAAAGATAGAGCCATTATAGCATAGTATGTGAAAAATGGAAAGAGGATAGTCCACGAATTTGCGGACGCAAAAGCGGGCGGCATAGGGACATGCCGCCCGCTGATTTTTATGCGCTTACGCTCAGCCCTCCGCCTTGGGAGCGCCTCCGCCGCGCTTGCCGTGATAACGGCGGCGACGTCGGTTCGGATTGCCGCCCTCACCGACGGGCTTTTCCGACTGGTCCTGCGGAGCCGGTCTCGGCTCACGCGGTTCTCTTGGCTCCTTCGGCTCCCGAGGCTCCTGCGGCTTCTGAGGCTTACGCTCCTGCTTGGGCCGGTTGGGATTCTGCTGCTTCGGGCGATCCTGTACCGGACGCGGCTCCTGCGGAGCCTTGGCAGCACCCTCTGCCTGTGCCTCTGCGGCAGGCTTGCCGTTTCCGCGGCCGCCGCGTCCGCGGCGGCGCCGGTGATTCTTCGATGCGGCCTTTTCCTCGTCGGTGACGGGGGCCGGATCGGCGGACTCGGACTGCGGGGTCGGAACGGGATCGGCAAACGCCACATCGTCGGGGTAAATGACCTCCGGCAGCGGCTCAAATTCCTCGACCGGCTTGACAGCGGGCCGGGGCCGGGACGAGATCGGCGCGAGATCCTTCGGGATGGGCGGATCGTTTTTCCGCGCCTTGCCGCTGCGCAGGACGCAGATATCGCAGTTTTTGTAGGTGCCGATGGTCTCCGGATGATCCTCCATGCGCACCTTGACGCTCTGCCGCAGGAGATTGACATCCGTGATGGTGCCGCGCCCGTCGGGCGTATCGACAAAGGATTCGTTCTTCGGCGCGGTGCGCAGAAGATCTTCATAGGCGTCCTGCTCGTACTTGAGGCAGCACATCAGCCGCCCGCAGACGCCGGAAATTTTGGTCGGATTCAGGCTGAGATTCTGCGTCTTGGCCATCTTGATCGAGACCGGCTGGAAATCGTCGAGGAATTCGCGGCAGCAGAAGGGCCGTCCGCAGACGCCGAGTCCGCCGACCATCTTCGCCTTGTCGCGCACGCCGATCTGGCGCAGCTCAATGCGCGTGCGGAACACGGAGGCAAGATCCTTGACCAGCTCCCGGAAGTCCACACGCCCGTCGGCGGTGAAGAAGAAGAGCAGCTTGCTGCCGTCGAAGGCGCACTCCGCCGAGACCAGCTGCATTTCGAGCTTGTGCTCCGCGATCTTTTGCAGGCAGACGTCAAAGGCGCGCTTTTCCTTTTCGAGATTCGCAGCGTTGACATGCTCGTCCTGCGGCGTCGCAAGGCGGAGGATCTTCCGCAGCGGCGGAACGATCTCCGAGGCGGGCACCTCGTGATTTCCGGCGGCGCAGACGCCGTATTCCACGCCGCGCGAGGTGTCCATAATGACGTGGTCGCCCGTGGCGATGGTCAGCTCGCCCGGATCAAAGAAATAGTTTTTTGCGTTGTTGCGGAAACGGATGTCCACGACCGTGACCTTTTTTTCGGCCTGCGGTGCGTCGCCATTCGATGCAGGCTCCGCCGCAGCCTGCGCGGCATCTAGAGCTGCGCAGCAGCCGCCGCAGCCCTCCGACTGCGCACAGCAGGGAGCGGCGTCATTCGTCTGCGCACAGCCGCAGCAGGGCTGCTGCGCGGCGTCGGACGGCACGTCCTGCTCGTCGGTGCGTTTTGTAGCTTCGTCCATAAATACTCCTGTCCGCCGCCGTATGGCGGCATGAAAAAATCATATCATCTTAAAGCGATGGTCAGCCAGCCGACGATGGGGCCGGGGCCGACGTTTGCATTCAGATCGTCAATGGCCGTCTGGAGCGCCTGCACGCCGGCCAGAAGCTCCGCGCCGGTGCGGCTTTTGCAGACGGAGGCCGTCAGCGAGAGCGCCGCAGGCAGACCGCTCTTCGCGGCCAGCGCGTCGGCCAGCAGCGTCCGCCACTGCTCAAGGATCGGTGAGAGCTGGTCGCGCCGGAGCTTTTCCATCGGCAGCAGCACGCCGAGCAGGCCCAGCGTATCCCGCGCGGCATATGCCGCAGCGAATGCGGCCGTGTGCTCGCTCAGACCCTCGGTCAGCTGCGCGGCGGCCTGTCCGAGATAGCCGCCCGCCCGCAGGAGCGCGGCCCGCAGCTCCTCATCCGGGCGCTCCGGGAACTGCTTTCGCAGCGCGGGAAGGGCCTCCTCCGGCGTGAGCGGCGAAAGCTTCAGCTCCGCGCAGCGGCTGCGGATGGTCGCCAGCATCTTTTCGGCGTTGGCCGTCAGGATCAGGAACACGCCGTAATCCGGCGGCTCCTCGAGGATTTTCAGCAGCGCGTTCTGCGACGGCTCGCCCATATCCTGATCGAGGATGTAGATCTTGCGCTGTCCCTCGTTCGGGCGGACGAACATGTCCGCGCGCATCCGGCGAATCACGTCCACGGCGATCAGCTTATGCTCCGGGTCGTTGACGGTAATGACGTCGGGATGCTGCCCGGAAAGGACCTTGCGGCAGGCCGTGCAGACGCCGCAGGGAAGCTCGCCGCGTCCGGTACACTGCATGGCGGCGGCCATGCTCCGCGCCAGCGTGTGCTTTCCGGAGCCATCCGGCCCGCAGAGCAGATAGCTGTGCGCGACTCTGCCGCTGTCAAAGGCGGCGCTCAGACGCGCCTTCAGCGCTTCGTTTCCGTACAGCCCGTCCAGCCGCATCCCAGCCGCCTCCCTTGCGTTCGTTCGGAAAGGCTCTGCGCTGCGGCTTTTGCCGGATTTTATCAGAGCTTTCCTAATTTATTAGTATATCAAATTTTCCGCGTGACCGCTACCCCATTTTTCATTCCAGCGGGAGAAAAATCATGCAAAGACGGAAAAGGCGCAGGCAGTTTTCGACTGCCTGCGCCTGTGTATACGCTTTGTGGGTTTGTGCTTACTGAACGATGAAGTTGACGGACTCGTCGCCCTGCTTGTCCGCGCCGTACACATAGTCCTTGCCGGGCATGATGGCGTTGAGGACGATGCCGACGATGGAGCCGACGGCCAGACCGGAGAGGCTGATGGGGCCGAGCTGGAGGCTGCCGGCGGAGGAATAGCTGATGCCGATGGACAGAACCAGGATCAGGGCCGCGACCAGAACGTTGCGGGACTTGGTGAAATCGACCTTGTTCTCGACGACGTTGCGGACGCCGACTGCGGAGATCATGCCGTAGAGCACGAGGCTGACGCCGCCGATGGTGCCGCCGGGCATGGAGGAGATGATGGCCGCGAACTTCGGGCTGAAGGAGAAGAGCATGGCGAGGATGGCCGCAATGCGGATGACGCGCGGGTCGTAGATCTTGCTGAGGGCCAGAACGCCGGTGTTTTCGCCGTAGGTGGTGTTGGCGGGCGCGCCGAAGAGGGCTGCGAGGGTGGTTGCGAGACCGTCGCCCATCAGGGTGCGGTGCAGGCCCGGCTCCTCGATGTAGTTGCGGTTGCAGGTGGAGGAGATGGCGGAGACGTCGCCGATGTGCTCGACCATGGTCGCAAGGCTCAGCGGGACAATGGTGACGGCGGCAGTCAGCAGCATGTGGCCGTCGAGGTCGTCGCGGCCGAACAGGCCGAACACGGTCTGCTCCATGTGGATGGGCAGGGCAAACCACTTGGCGTCGGAGACGTTCTGAACGAGGTTGGCGCGGACGGCCGGATCAGCGATGACTGCGATGACGTAGGAGCCGATGACGCCGAGGAGGATCGGGATGATCTTGACCATGCCCTTGCCCCAGATGTTGGCAGCGACGATGATGGCGATGGCGGCCAGCGCGATCCACCAGTTCTGCGAGCAGTTGTTGATGGCGCTGGAGGACAGGTTCAGGCCGATGGCGATGATGATGGGGCCGGTGACGATCGGCGGGAAGAAGCGCATGACCTTCTTGGCGCCGAAGGCTTTGAACAGTGCGGAGAGAATGACGTATACAAGACCTGCGCAGGCAACGCCGAAGCAGGCGTAGGGCAGCATTTCCAGGTTGGGAGTCTTGCCGTCGATCAGCGGAGCGACCGCCGCGTAGCCGCCAAGGAAGGCGAAGGACGAGCCGAGGAAGGCCGGGACCTTACCGCCGGTGATGAGGTGGAACAGCAGCGTGCCGAGACCGGCGAACAGCAGCGTCGTGGAGACGTCCAGACCGGTCAGGATGGGGACGAGCACCGTCGCGCCGAACATGGCGAACATGTGCTGGAAGCCGAGCAGGAGCATTCTGCCCGCACCGAGCTCTCTGGCATCGTAGATGCCGTTTTCGGGGATCTTGCGTTTACCCATGATTCTTTCTCCTCTCTTTCTCGTTCCCGGTGCGTCGGCTGGCATAAAAAAAGAATTGTGAAAATGGAAACACCATTTCACAATTCCGATCCCGAAAGGGAATACTTATGACATTTGAAACCACTGCCACCGGGAATAAAAACGGAAGCACGCGTCCGAAGGGAACAAATTGCCTGTCGCTTCATGACCGTACCTCCTTGCCTGTGTTTTTCGTCGGTCAGTATACAGGAAAATGCGGACGATTGCAATATGGGATTTTTAACAAAAACCGGCGCGCAGCCGGAGGCGGATTGCACGTTTCGGCCATGACGAACAAAAATGCAGACGCAGGATTGGGCGTTTTGCGCGCCAAATGGCGCAGGACATTTCAACCCCGCTTTCGAATGCGCCGGAGGCGCGGTGGGGTTTGCAAAGCCGCATCCGCCGTTCCGCAGGCCCATTCTTTTCTGTCTTGCCAGAAATTGCAATGTTCAGCCCCTTTTTCTTTGCGCGGCAAAGAAAAAGCCGCTGGCGGTAAAAAGAAAACGGCAAAGGGGGAGTTGCGTCGGAACAAACTCCACATCCCTCATCCTGCCCGCGACAAGCGGCGGGCAGGCCTCGTCCGTTCCGTTGTTCCTCCTTTTCCCACACGAATCGCTGCGCTGGATTCGCGTGGGAGCCCTGTCCCCTTTGCAAACCCCTTAAAACGACCAGGAAGGGGGTTGCGGCCCCCTTCCTTGGATTTTCCCCGGAGTTTGATTCGTACTGAAATTATTTTTGGATTTACAAAACGCGGTACAGATGCGTATTTGCCAGACCGGCGTGGTAGGCGAAATACTCTGCGCCTGTTTCGGATGCCCTTTGCATGGAAAATCGTTACGCGCGATACGCAGAGCAACCCTTGCAGGAAGAACGGCCTTTCGACTTTCATACGTCAAATATTCAACGGGCGCAAACAGAACGACTTGCACAGCGTATCGTGCGCTTGGAAAACCCGATTCTACGGCCGCCCGAAGGGCGTTCCTTGCGGGACGTATCATCGGTGAATGGCACGCAGAAACAAAATGCCTTTTCTGCGCGTAAGCGCTATTTCACGTTCCCAGCGCCCTTTTCTTCCATATCTTTTCCCGCAAGAGGGAAAAGATATGGCCCGCGGAGCGGCGGATGCGGCTTCGCAAACCGCACCGCGCCTCCGGCGCAAAGGATAAAGCTTACACGCCGTAATACTTTGTCGTCCTATGCCGGTACAGCATGAGCAGTCCCCGGACGCACAGCTCGACGGCCATGGCGATCCACGCGCCGGGCAGTCCGAGCACCGGCACGAGCAGCAGCGCAAGTCCGATGCGGACGATCCAGATGCTGCCCAGATTCATGAGACTCGGCACGAGCGTATCTCCGGCCCCGCGCAGCGCGCCCGCCGCCACGATGGAGACGCCGAAGAGTGGCTCCGCCAGAAGCTCCATCCGCAGCACCTGCACGGCCAGCTGCCGCACCTCCTCGACGGGCGTGAGCATCCGGAACACGAGCGGGCAGAGGAAGATCATCAGCAGCCCTGTGCAGCCCATCAGAAAGCCGCCCAGGGCGGTGCAGATGCCGCCATAGCGCTTGGCGAGCGTATGCTCGCCCGCGCCGATGCTGCGTCCGACCAGTGTGGTGGCGGCGGCAGAGACGCCGTAGCCGGGCATATAGCACAGACTCTCCGCCGTCACGGCGAAGGAGTTCGCCGCGATGGAGACTGCGCCGAGCGGCGCAATGATCGTGGTCGAGGCAACCATGGCTCCGTTCATGGCGATCTCCTGCACGGCCAGCGGAAAGCCGATCTTCAGCGCCTTGCGCAGGATATCGCCCTGAAAAGCGTCCTTTTCCGCGCGGTTCAGCCGCAGCTGCGGATTGCGCAGGCAGCAGAAGAACGCCATGGCGAGGCTCACGACGGCGCAGGCCAGCGCCGTACCGATCCCGGCGCCGAGAACGCCGAAGCGCGGGATAAAAAGCGCATTGAAAACGACATCCAGCCCGCACATGCCCGCGTTCAGAAGGCTGGGCGTGAGCATATCGCCGCAGCACTGTAAAAACGACGCGCAGAGGGAATTGAGCTGCGAAAACGGCAGCATGAACGCAAAAACGAGGAAATACGCCGAGGCGTCGCGCCGGATGGCGGCTTCGCCGCCGAGCCATTCCGGGAGCCGTCCGCTGATGAGCACGCCCAGCAGGCAGAGCAGCCCGGAGACGCAGAACGCGGCGGCAAGCCCGTGCCGGACGACGCTGCGCGCGTCCCGATCGCGTCCGCCGCCGATGCAGTGCGCGACCTGCACGGAGAAGCCCGCCGAGACGGCGTAGGTGATGCCGTTCAGGAGCCATGTGCTGGTGGAGACCAGACCGATGGCGGCGGACGCATTCGCGCCGAGCCTGCCGACCATGGCCGAGTCGATATACTGCATGACGATGGTGGTGATCTGCGTCAGGATCGCGGGCAGGCTCAGCCGCAAGACCTCCGCAAGCTGCGGCCGCAGCTCCGGCCAGCGCTTTTGCAGCTTTTCGAAAGGAAGATGAGCCACTTTTTCGCCTCTTTCTGTAGGGTATTTTTTCTGAAAATCGAAATTGCGGGGTGCATCCGAAAACCGGAGAGAGGCCCGGACAGCGCAAAAACGCGGTCCGGGTATGTTGACAGCTTTCGGATACACCCCACAACAGACAGTAACATACGGCGTGCGCCGTGTCAACCCCGCCGGTTTCCCGGCGGCTGTGCGCGCAAAGGAAGCGGCCCCTGCCGGCACATCCCGGCAGGGGCCGTATCGACTGTCATAATTTTTTCCGGGCGCAGCCGCCGCGCTCAGCGCGCGAGATAGCGGGCCAGAAATTCCCGCGTGCGTGCCTGCTTCGGGTGCTGGAAAATCTCCTCCGGCGCGGCGTCCTCCGCGACGACGCCCTCGTCCATGAAGAGCACACGGCTCGAAACGTCCCGCGCAAAGCCCATCTCGTGCGTGACGACGATCATGGTCAGGCCCGTCTCTGCGAGACGGCGCATCACGTCGAGCACCTCGCCGACCATCTCCGGGTCAAGCGCGGAGGTCGGCTCGTCGAAGAGGATCACGTCCGGATGCATCGACAGCGTCCGCGCGATGGCGACGCGCTGCTTCTGGCCGCCGGAGAGCTGCGCCGGGCGGGCGTTCAGGAACGCCGACATGCCGACCTTTGCGAGATATTCGCGGGCGATCTCCTCGGCCTCCGGCTTTTTCCGGCCGAGAACGGTCGTCTGCGGGCTGACGCAGTTGGCCAGCACGCTCATGTTGCCGAACAGATTGAACTGCTGGAACACCATGCCCACGCGGGCACGGTAGCGGCAGAGATCCATGTCCTTTGCGGAGATGTCCTTACCCTCAAAGTAGATTTTTCCGGCGGTCGGCGTTTCCAGCAGATTGATGCAGCGCAGCATCGTGCTCTTGCCGGAGCCGGAGGAGCCGATCACGCTCAGGACCTCGCCCTTTTCCACGCGCAGATCGACGCCGCGCAGCACGGCGTGCGTGCCGAAGGATTTTTCAAGATGCTCAAGTCTCAGGATCTCAGCCATTCTGCCGCGCCTCCTTCCGAATGTGGATCTCCGCCTGCGAGTCCGAGCCGGAGCCGCAGATGGTGTAATTGTCGGAACCGGCGAGCTTCCGCTCCGCCAGCCGCAGAAGCTGCGTGACCGCGAAGGTCAGCAGGAAATAGATCACGCATACGACCGCATAGACCGGAAAGGTCTGCAAATTGATGCGCTTGATGACGCCCGCCATGTAGTAAAGCTCCGTCACGCCGATGACGTTCAGAACGGACGTATCCTTGATGTTGATGACAAATTCGTTGCTGACGGACGGCAGGATGTTCCGCAGCGCCTGAGGAAGCACGACGCGGGTCATGGCCTGCGTGTGCGTCATGCCGACGGAGTAGGCCCCCTCCAGCTGACCGCGGTCGATGGAGAGAATGCCGCCGCGGACGATCTCCGCCATGTAAGCGCCGGTGTTGATCGAGACGATAAACAGGCCTGCCGGAATGAGCGGGAGCGTTTCGCCGTTGTTGAGAAAGGCGTAGCCCCAGAAAATGACCATGGCCTGCACCATCATCGGCGTGCTGCGGAAAACCTCAATGTAGACGGCAATGAGCGCGTTCACGACGGAATGCAGCGTCCGCAGCACGGCGTTCCGGGACTTCGGCGCAGTGCGGACGACGCCGGTCAGCAGGCCGATGCAGAAGCCCGCGACGGTGCCGACGAGCGCAAGGAGCATCGTATATCCCACGCCCGTCAGCAGATAGCTGTAATACTGCCGGACGATCCCGGCGGCTTCCTTCAGAAACTGCATGGCGGAGCCTCACTTTCTGATAATGATGACGAGGTTGCTGTTGTAGTAGCAGTCGGTGAAATCGACCTGGAGCGCACGCTCCGCCGTGGGGCTCATGCCGGCCATGACGGCGTCCACCGCGCCGGACTGTACCGCCGGGATCAGCGAATCCCAGGGATAGGCATAGACCTCCAGCGCCATGCCGAGCTGCGCGGCGACGTACTTTGCGACCTGCACGTCATAGCCGTTCGCGTACATGCCGTCCTGACCCTGAATGGGGACGGCGCCGTTGGCCTGCGTGGTCTGCGTCCAGTTGAACGGCGCGTAGGCGCATTCCATGGCGATGCGGAAAACGCCGTTTTCCGTGCTGCCGGAGGCGTCGAGCACCGGCGCCTCGGAGCGCTCCGTGTCCGGGTCGGCGCTCATGGCGACGATCTGCGCCATCAGCTCCTGACGGGTCTGCTGCGGGATATCTGCGAGAATGGCGTTGACCTGCGCGGTCATGTCCGAGCCGGTACGGAACGCGGCGGCAATGCCGGTCTCCTCGTCCGTGGCCGTGAAGCCGTTTTCATTGTTGCGGAAGGGGAGATAGGTGAGCGTGTCGTCCTTGCCGCAGACCTCCAGCGCCGTCGGCTCCTCGGCGACGTAGCCGTCGATCGCGCCGGAGCGGAGCGCATTGAGAAGGTCGGTGAAGTCGGCGTAGTCCTTCTTCGTGACGCCCTCGACCTGCTCGAGGGCCTGCAAATGGAAGGTGCCGGTCTGTGCGCCGAGCGTCGCGCCGCGAAGGTCTGCCAGCGAGGCGGCCCCGTTCAGATCGACCTTCTCCCGGCCTCCGCAGCCGGTCAGCATGGCGCACAGCAGCGCGAAAAGTACGATTCCTGCAAAAATTCTGCGATTCATGATGGTTTCCTCCTGTAAGGCGATTTGTATCCCCCCGGAGACGGCTTTCACGCCGGAAATACAAAACGAACGGTCAAAGCAAGTGCTTCGACCGTTCGGAAAAAATTTCATCGCAAATCGAATATAGCACTCCGCAAAAACATTGCGACAGTCGCATGGATATTCTCCAGACGCCCAACAAAGCGCGCTCAAACGACGCTTCATTTCGGCGGAAGCCCCTTTCGCTGTCCCTCACCGGTGTTTGAGCACCTGTTGGCAGCTACTGATGGATTCCGCGCCTCTATATCTCTGTGTTTGACTATTCAGTTTTGAATATCCTCCGAGGATGTTGGCTGTAATTATAGCATGTTATTGCAGTTTGTCAAGAGGAAAATGCAAATTTATGCACGGCGGGCAGAAAATGCGCCGCCGGCGCTACGACGCGACGTGCGTATCATTGGCCGACGCGCGCAGGAGAAGTCCGTTCGCGCGCAGGAAGAAGATCAGCACGAAGGCGTAGAACACGATGGTCGCCCACGGCGCGTCGAGGCTCAGGTCAAAATCCCAGAAGCCGTGCAGCAGGATGGGGACGACGGCGCTGCACAGCAGATAATACCGCTGCTGCCGCCGCAAGCCGCGCGTTTCCGCGGACTTGGCCTCGCCCAGATAGACGCCCATGTAGACCGCAAAGAAAAAGTGGCCCGGCACGGACAGAAGCGCCCGCATGACCGCCGTCCGGAAGCCGGAGTCGGCGACGTAGAGCACGTTTTCGAGCGCAGCGAAGCCCAGTGCGGAAAAGACACAGTAGACCACCGCGTCGAAGCGGTAATCAAACGCGCGGTGCCGCCAGAAGATGTGCCGGACGGGGAGGCGCTTGCAAAGCTCCTCGGTGCAGGCGACGACGAGAAAGTTCTCCGCCGCCAGATACGCCATGCTTCCCCTGACCAGCCAGCGGTCCAGCAGAGCCGTCAGCAGCGTTTCCAGCAGATATGCCAGCAGCGCCGCCGCCGCTCCGCAGCCGAGCAGCGCCCAGAGCACGGAGGCCGGTTCCTTTTCGATCCGGTCGAGCCGGTATACGCGCAGCAGCAGCAGCGCCGCCGGAAGCAGCGCCGCGAGGACCAGAAACGGACTCATGCACATCCTCCCTCACCATAAAAATACCCTCGTTCGACATCATAGCACAGATCCGCGCACTTTTCCATAGTCTGTCTGAGGATGAAGCAGAAAAGTCCGAAATCGGACTTGAAATCCGGTGCGCTTTCCGCTATACTGAGCGGAGTACGCGAAAAAGGAGAATATTATGCTGACCCGTGAGAGCGGCTATCGCCGCACCATGACCGCCTGCTTCCTTGGATACATCGTGCAGGCGACGATCTGTACGCTTGCGCCGCTGCTTTATGCGCGCTTCCAGACGGAATATCAGATACCGCTTGGCCGCATTTCGCTGATGATCACGCTGACCTTTGCCATCCAGCTGCTGGTGGATCTGGCGTCATCCTTTTTTGTTGACCGCATCGGCTACCGCCGCTGCATCGTCGCGGCACATTTTCTGGCCATGGCGGGCTTTTTGCTGATGGCGTTCCTGCCGGATCTGACGGCGGACCCCTATGCCGGTCTGCTGATCGCCACGCTGCTCTATTCTGCGGGCGCGGGCCTGATCGAGGTGCTGGTCAGCCCAATCATTGACGCCTGCCCGACCGAGCGCAAGAGCGCGGCCATGAATCTGCTGCACTCGTTTTTCAGCTGGGGCCAGGTGGCGGTCGTGCTGCTTTCGACGCTGTTTTTCCGCCTGTTCGGGATCGGGAATTGGCGCATCCTCTGCTGCCTGTGGGCGATCCTTCCGCTCTGCAACGCATTTTTGTTCCTCTGCTCGCCGATGCCGCTCGTGGCGGCCGAGGAAAGCGCCATCAAGGGCATCCGGCCGCTTCTGCACGACCGGCGCTTCTGGCTGATTTTTGTCATTATGTTCGCCTCCGGCGCGACGGAGATCACCGTCAGCCAGTGGGCCTCGACCATGATCGAAACGGAGCTGGGTGTCAGCAAGACGGTCGGCGACCTTGCCGGGCCGTGCCTGTTCGCGCTGTTTATGGCGCTGGGACGTATGCTCGGCACACGCTTTGACGATAAGGCCATCGGCGGCGTTGTGACGGCGGGCGCTGTGCTGTGCATTTGCAGCTATCTGCTGATCGCGCTTGCGCCGTGGCCGTGGCTGAGTCTGGCGGGCTGCGCGCTGTGCGGTCTGGCCGTATCGGTCGCGTGGCCGGGGGCGCTCTGCATGGCTGCTGCCGCTATGCGCGGCGCGGGTACGGCGCTGTTCGGTCTGCTGGCGCTGGCGGGCGATATCGGCTGCACCTCCGGCCCGAGCTGGGCGGGCATTTTCGCCGAACGCTTCGGCGGACAGTTGAAGCTCGGTATCCTGTGCGCGGTCGTGTTTCCGGTCGTGCTGCTGGCCGCGACGCTCCGCTTCCGCCATGCCGCGGGGCAGAGACGCTGAACGGAAGCGCTCCGTTGGCGGACAGCCGCGGCGGCAATTACTTTTCCTGTATCTGCTTGCCGCTCAGATGCTCGACCGTGATCTCAAAAACCTGCACGGCCCGACCGGCGTGCGCAAGCTCCGCCTCGATCGTCTCCGCGTCGGGATAATATTTCGCGGCAAGCCGGCGCAGCGCGGCCTCCGCCTCCGGGCCGTCCTCCATCAGGCGGCAGCGCCCGAACACGACGGCGCTTTGCAGATAGGGCGCCCACGGCGCCTCCGGCTCGACGCGCTCCGCGCCGCAGACGGTGAAGCAGACGCGCGCATCGCGCCGCAGGGCGTCGGCCTTATGGCCGGCCCGCGCACCGTGGAAGTAGAGCTTCCCGGCGGCCTCGTCATATAGAAAATTTACCGGAACGGCGTAGGGATACCCAAGATCGCCGTTTACCGCGAGGACGCCGCGCCGCTCGGTTTGCAGCAGCCGCTTCGCGGCCTCATCCGGAATGGCCTTTTTGGCTCTTCGCATGGGTCTGAACATCTTGTTTCCTCCTGTCCTGACGGATTTTCAGGGAAGCAGCGTCCGCGCGATGTGCGCCGCGAAGGTGTCCAGCCGCCCGGCGATGCCGTCGCTTTTCTGTGCGCTGCCGGGATCGTTCGCGGTCTGCATCAGGCAGAACTGCGGCGGCAGGATCGCGCCCTTGTTCATGCTCATCGCGCCGAGGATCTGCCGCGCGACAAGGTCGCTGCCGGAGTAGCCGGAGACGACGATGGCAAAAACGTATTTCTCGCTCAGGTCGCGCAGGACGAGCAGATTCGTAAGGCGGTTGAAAAACGCGGTGATATTGGCGCTGACTGCGTCGTTGAAATTGGGACACAGAAGCAGCAGCGCGTCGCTCTCCTGCACGGCGGGCAGCACCTCTTCGGTGATCGCGCCGCCATAGAAGCAGCGATTCTGCTCGGCAAAATGGAGGCAGGCGTCGTAGGAGCAGCCGCGGCAATCGAAGATCGTTCCGTTCTGGAGCGAAATTTCGCGGGCTCGAAACGGCTCCGGCAGCCGCCGCAGCACCTCCCGGCCCATCCAGACCGTGTTGGACTGGCGGTTTCCGGAGGCATGGAGCATCAGCAGCCTCGGCGCGGCAAATTTCGGCGGCTCGAACATGAGCACCCGCCGCACAAGGTCGGCGGCGCGGGTGAAATAGGCCTCCTCGAGCGAGACGCCGAGGTTTTTCGCCGCGATGTGCTGATTGTAGAGCGAGCCGGTTCCCTCCACGAGCGGCTTGCCCGGAAGCAGCCCGCCCGCAAGGCTCACGGCCAGCGCCAGCGCCTGCGCGGCGGCCTTGGTATAAAGCTCGCCGTCGCCGTCCACGACGATGCCGCAGACGCTCCCGCGCAGCGCGCCGGGACTTCTGCGCAGGCTGCGGAGCAGCGTGTGGAGCGATTCCTCCGCCCCGTATTCGTCGATGTGCAGCGCGAACAGGATGCGCGACCCGTCAAGGCCGCATTCCGCATCCATCAGAGTGGCGGCCTCTGTCGGGACGCCCGCAAGCGCCCGGCAAAGCAGGCGCTCCAGCCGTTCACCGGCCCCGAGCCGGAGAAGCTTCAGCGTTTTCATACATATCGGAACTCCTTCAAAGCGGTATGGGTCTGCTTCAGGCGGTCAAAAAGCGCCGGGCAGACCGCCTCCCGCAGGAGCTGCTGCCCGCAGTGCGTCCAGCGGCTGCGGCAGCCGAAATAGCAGCCGCCCAGCGGCAAGGCGCTGTAATACGTCTCGCCGCGCAGCATCCGGAGCACCGAGATGGCGGCGGAGGAAAGCCCCGGCGCGATATAGGGCTTGAAGCCCAGCTCCCGCACGCGGAGATTGGCCTCGCGCGTCTGCTGCGTCAGGCGCTCCGACGCCTCCGCGTCATAGCCCGCGCCGTAGTCGTTTGCCGCGATCAGGCCCGCGCCGTGCGGGCCGTAGACGCGGCCGTTCGTAAAGACCAGACCCGCTTTCTCCGCCATATAGGCCGCACGCGCGGCCATGACGCCAAGGCCGAAGCCCTGGATCTGCTCCGGCAGAAGCCCGGCGAAGTCATACGTGCCGCTCTCATCCTGATTGCTATAGAGGAACACGGCCCGCGCCAGATGATCGACCGGGTCGGAGATCTGACAGAAAAGTCCCCGGAAGCCCGCCTCGCGGGCTTTTTTTGCATATTGGCGCAGCATTTCGCGGTTTGCCGCATACTGCGCCATGCGCACGTCCTTCACCTCGCTCCCGAGCGGCGGCACACCGCGCGAGGCCGTAAACAGAAACACGTCGCAGTCGAACAGCCGCTCTTCCGGGCAGATGGTCACGCGCGGCATGGGCTGGCCGTCGGAGACGGGCAGCACCTGATTCAGCTCCAGCTCGTACCGCGCGCACATCGGCGCGTAGGGGTCAAAGACGGCGATCTCCGAAAGCTCGCCGCCGAGCAGCTTCAGCCCCGTCAGGACGGTGCCGCCGACATCGCCGAGGCCGACGAGCGTTGCCCGCAGGCCGCGTTTTTTCCGGCGCAGCTGCGCCTCCAGAACGGAAAAAGCGTTCCGGAACGCCGTGTTGAGCACCGTCGCGCCGTGCGCGCGCACCAGCGCGGCGGCTGCCTCCGGCAGCTCCGGCGCGGCAGCGGTGCAGGGCAGCAGGCTGGCGGGTCCCGGCTGCTCCGATAGCTCCTCCGGGCGCTCGATGGCGTACAGTCCGCGCGAGGTCAGCGGGTCGCGCCGGACGAGAATGACCAGCGGGGCAAAGGGCGCGTCCGCCGCCGCGGCGTCGGGCGGGATGTCCTCCGTTCCGCACAGGCAAAAGCCCCTCCAATTATAATAACTCATGTTCAGCAGGCTCCTTTCTGCGGATGCGGTCCAGCTGCTGGAGGCTGTCCAGCAGATAGGCCGACGCGGGCAGCGACCCGTCGTGCAGCATGCACTGGCCCTGCTCCGGCAGGCGCGGACGGTAAAGCGCCTCGCCGAGCCGCCGGATGGTCAGCATCGAGGCAAACTGCTCCTGATGCGCCTTTTCCAGCGCCCGCAGGATCTCCAGCGCGTTTTCCAGCGCCGTTTCGGACAGCGCATAGACACGCTCCGGCGCGGCATCGCGGAAATAATTCGGATAGTAATACGGCAGGATGAGGTTGATCGACGGAAGGCTCCGCTTCCGGCTGCGCGTGCCCTCGACGCTGTCGCCGCCGAGGAAGGGATAGAGCAGGCTCTCCGTCACCCAGTAGTGCAGATTCGGGATGAAATACTCGCATTCCACCGCGCGGCCCTGCGCCTGCATGATGTCGCGGCCGCGGCCCGACAAAATGGCGACGACGATCTTCTCCGGCTCAAAGCCCTCCTCCCGGAATATCTTATCCAGCTTTTCGATGCGGTAGCCGTTGTGCAGCAGATCGTCCACCAGCAGCACGGGCCGCTCGAAGCTCTTGAGCATCCGCACCTGATTGCGCAGCGGCGAATAGCCCGGGAATTCCAGAATGTCAAACCGCCGCAGATCGGCGTCGAAGCATTTTTCCGCGTGCAGCGTCTTGGTGACGATGTGCGGCACGACAACGTCGGAGAGAATTTTTCCGTAGGGAACGCACATATCCCGGCAGAGCCGTTCGCCCGGCGCGAGCTTATCCACGCCGCCGATGCGCTGCACGCGCTCCATGAGCGACTGATTGAGAAGCTCGGAATCGAAGCACAGCAGGAGCTTTCCGGGGAACATCCGCCCCAGCACCGCGCGCAGACGCGGCCGCGCCCGCATCACCGCCGCCTTGACGGCGGGATCGTCATGGTGCGGCTGCTTGATGGTGAGCATCACGTCCTGCAAAAGCATGACCGGCGCGCGCATATCCACGCAGTAAACGCCGTCTCCGGACGGGATGGGCAGGAAGCCCAGCTGCAAAAGCGCCTCGCGCAGCGCGGCGTTCTCCGGCGCGCAGCGGCAGACGGCGTAGGTGTGGTCGCCGTCCAGACTGCGCGCAAGCAGCTCGTTGAGCAGCATCCGGCAGCGCTCCATGTCCCGGACGCCGTCCGGGAAGCCGAGCGCGTCCACCAGCAGAAGCCGCCCGGAGGCGCGCTGGCGCACCTCTCTGGCCGCCTCGAGAGAGCCGAGGCGGTCGTAAAGCTCCCGCACCTGAATGGTGTGGCCGACGGCCCACGCCGCAAGCTCCGCGCTCTGGCGGAGCGTAACGCCGATGGGCGACGGATGCGCCAGCAGCGCTTCGCGCATCTTCTCCGGCAGCTCCGGCGCGTCGGACAGATAGAGGTGGTATTGCAGCTCCTGCCGCGAAAGCTCGCTCTTCGACTCCGGCTCGCGGATATACAGGCCGTTTTCGTAGATGAACGACTGCACGACCGGATCGACCAGCATCGAGATATCCAGTCCCCGGTCCACATATTCGCGGATGCGCGTGGAGCTGACCGTCTCATAGAAGGCCGGGAGCGTCAGCACGCGCAGCTTGCCGCGGATGAGGCCGGAAAAGTCCTGCCTGCCGGAGTCCGCGTCCTCGCCGCGATAGAAAATAATGTGGTTATATTCCGCCGCGGAGCCGGGCTGTGTGCTGCGGTAGGCGGAGGCGTTGCGGATCACGTCGCTGCCCGCGACGAGATAGACCTCCCGACCCGGCAGGAGCGTCTTGAGCTGCGCCAGATCGCGCGGCATGGCGATGTTGATCGGGATATCGTCCGGGAACAGGTAGGTGTCCCACTGGTCGGCGGCGGAAATGGCGACAATCTGGCGGCGCAGAAGCTTTGCCAGCGTCTTTTTGCTCCACGAGAACTCGTCCACCGCGAGATAGACCTCGAAGCCGAGGCTGCGGATGCGCTCGACGATCTGCTTGTGTCCGGCGGAGAAGGGGTCGAAGGTGCCGGGGAAGAAGGCGGCGGGCTTCTGCGGCCCGAATGGAAACGCGCCAAGCTCCACCTCATGCCGCACCAGAAAGCGGTAGAGGTGATTGAGCATCGCCGCCGTGTGGAACACCGTCAGCCGCGCCTGCCGCGGCTGCGACAGCAGCGTCAGGAGCTTCTTGTGCAGCCGTGCGAACAGCACTCCGCGCAGGGCAAGCGGCAGGCAGCCGCTTCCGAACACGCGGCAGCAGAGCACCTGCATCGCCGCCTGATGCACGGCGTCGTCATAGTGGCTCACGCCGGTCATAAGGTTGCCGAGCAGCCGCCACGTCATTTCGTCGGACTGCCCGCGCAGGGAGACGACGACCTCGCCGATGGCCTCGAGCGCCACACAGGCCGTGCGCGGCGCGGCGCCATGGGCCATTTTTTCGAGGTATTCCACCGACTCCAGAAGCTCCTTTTCCGGCAGCAGGCAGATGAAGCGCCCGATGTAGGGCGGGATGAAGCGCGTGATCTGCTCCTCACCGGTCTCCAGCTCCCGAAGAAGGTCGCAGGCGATCTCGTTGGCCTGATCGGCGGAGAGCATCGGCGCGATGCGCAGCAGGTGCTGTCCGGCGGACTCGCGCACCGGCAGATGCTCCGACACGCAGAGAAGATTGGAAAAATGCAGCGCCGTGTGGAACGCGTTCCGGCCGCTTTCCATCGCGTCGGCGCACAGCAGCGAGATCTGCTCCAGCTTCACCGTCCAGTGGACGGCGTTTTTCAGATTGCTCAGATAGAGCAGCGAAATTTCCGCCTCGCTCAATGCCGCCTGCGGCGTGCCGGTCAGAATGCCGCGCAGATAGGCCAGCGCGGGTTCGTTTTCCACCGGCTGCGCGGCGGCCAGCGCGGACACCGGTCCGCGCAGCGCGTCGAGCGCGCTCAGATGGCGCAGGAGCTGCATGGCGATCACGCGGCAGCGAAGCTCCTCGCTTTGCAGCATTTCCCGCAGCGTCCCCAGCAGCGCCGGAAGCGCGTCCTGCGGAAAATAGCGGCATGGAACGTGACACAGCGCGTCCGTCAGCACGAACCGCCTCGTGTCGTCCGGCGCTTCCAGTGCAGCCAGCAGCGGAGCCAGCAGATGCGGGGCCTGTTTTTCCTCGCAGGCGGCGAACATGCTCTGGCAGATGGTCTTGAGGGAATTGGCGATGCGAAGCGCGTGCTTCGGCGAATATTTCCGGTCGGGGTACAGGCACGCCTGCATATAAAACTTCCAAAGCTCCACCGCCTCGTCCAGCAGCGCCGCCATCGCGGGCGTCATCGCGCCCTCGTGCGCGCCGTGCGGGCGCTCCTTGCGGTATTTGGGGCCGCTGTTGGCCAGCAGCTCGCCCATGATCTCACCAGCAGTGCGGCGGACGTCTCCGTCCGGGTGGATCAGCAGCTCATACAGCAGCGCCAACAGCTTTTTCTTGTTCTGCTTGGAGAGATAGGTGCTGTATTCGCGGAAAAGCGTCAGATCGGTGCGGATGCGGTGCAGATTTTTTTCGCTCTTGGCCTGTTCCAGCAGGCGCGAGAACGACTGCTCGATGCTGACCGCCCGCATGAGGCGGATGGAGCCGGAGAGCGTCCGGCTGCGCAGCGCCTGAAGCGCCTCCTCCGCATCCATCAGCGAGGCGTCCTTCTGCTCGGATGGCAGCAGCTCGTCCGCGTCAAGCTCCGACGGAACGCCATAGGACGCCAGAAGCCGTTCAAAATCGCGGAGCTTGGAATAGACCGTCTGATACCGCCGCTGCTTTTCCGGCGTCATGTCGGCCAGCTTCGAGAAGATCATCTCATACGAGGCCGCCAGCGAGTAGACGCGGATGCGTTCGCGGCCGTTTTCGCGGATGCCGCGCACGCGGAAGTCCGCGTAGATCAGCAGCAGCGATTCGATCGGCAGATTCTCGAATTCGAGATCCCACGTCGAGTGATTCGCCGCGACGTGGCCAAGCTCCTCCATGCCGTTTTCGCTGAACCACTGCCAGGTATAATAATAATGAAGGTAGGGGATGCGCGCGGCGTCCTCGCCCCGGCAGCCGAATTTTCCGATGTCATGGCCGAAGGCGGCGGCGCTGACCAGCGGCAGATCGACCGGGATTCCGGCACGGCCTGCCAGAATGGCCGTGTGCAGCGCCAGATTGTGGACGCCGATGGTGTGCGAGGCGGGGTCGAAGCTCCGCAGCTCGCGCGTGATGCGCAGCAGCGCCAGAACGTGGCCCTCACGCACGGCGCGCAGGAAGGCGGCGTATTCCTCCTTCACGCGGCTCTGCCCAAGCGCCTCCGGCGGAAGCTCCAGAAGATCGGTCAGCGGGTCAGGATCGCCTGCGTACCGCGCAAAGAGCGCCTCCAGCACGGACAGATATTCTGTCTGCTCCGGCGTCAGCGCCTCCGCCGGATGCGCCTCGTCCGGGAAAATATTCGCGCTCAGGCGGCTGCAAAGCGCGTCCAGCCATGCCTCCGGCTCCGGCAGCTCCGGCCGGAGCTGCGCCAGCGCTTTCCGGCAGAGCGCCGTGTCGTGCCCGTCCAGCGCCAGCAGCGCGGGACTGTCCCGGAGCGCCTCCGGGAGCGCGTCATAGTTCTCGTTTCCTCTGTATCGCATCGCCGCCACCGGCCCTTCCCTTCGATCCGCCGCGGCATTGGCCGCAGGCGGTGTTTTTGTTTGTATCATAGCACAGTTTTTTCCGCGCTTCCAGATTTTTTCCGCAAAAAATGCCGCAGAGGAGCGCACCTCCGCGGTACGGACTTTGCTCCGCAGGCCCATCCTTTTCTGTACCGGTCGGTGCGGTATCGCTTCGCGGACATCCTTTTTTCCGGCTTGCCGGAAAAGGATGGAGAGAAAAGAGGCGCGGGCACGCGAAAAGGCTCCTGCCGGACGGCAGGAGCCTTCTGTTATTTCCGCAGGATGCCGCGCACGTCGCGGATCGCGCCGCGCGGACATTTTACAAGGCACTGGCCGCAGCTGAGGCAGAGCGTCTCGTCGATGCGCGAGAGGTTATTTACCACGCTGGCCGCCCCGGAGGGGCATGCCTTGACGCACAGGCCGCAGCCGATGCAGCTGACCTCGCACTGCTTCCGCGCGTCCTTGCCGGGCGCTTCGTTGGAGCAGGCGACCACGATGGGGAAGATCCGCTCATGGACGTGCAGCACGCCGCGCGGACACTCGCGCGTGCATTTGCCGCAGCCGAGGCATTTTTCCCCGTTGACCTCGGCCACGCCGAGGTCGTTGATCTCGATGGCCTCAAACGGGCAGACGCTGACGCAGACGCCGCAGCCGACGCAGCCATAGATGCAGTCCGCCGTTGCGCGGCAGCCGCCGCTGCAGGCGGCGTAGGCCACCTTTTTGGAGGGCTTTTTCACCATGGCTCACACCTTCCTTTCATACGGCGTCCCGCTGAGCGGGAGCTTTTCGCGCCGCACGCCGTCGAGCCGGTAATAGGCGTCGGCGATGGCGGGCGCGGTGGGGATGGAGGTGATCTCACCGATGCCGATGGCGCCGCAGGCGACGTTCAGGCCCGGCTTGTCGATCACGATGGCCTCGATCTCCGGGATCTCATGCGCGCGGAAAAGACCCAGCTGGCCGTATTTTTCGATGGGCTTGCAGTTTTCGTCGATGGGGTAGCGCTCCGTCAGGGCGTAGCCCATACTCATGACGACGCCGCCCTCGATCTGTCCCTCACAGGACTTTGGATTGACGGCCTTGCCGACATCGTGCGCGGCGATCATTTTCTCCACGCGCGCGGTCTTGCGGTCAAGGATGCAGACCTGCGTCGCGTAGCCGTAGGCGACGTGGGAAACGGGATTCGGCACATCCGCGCCGAGCTTGTCCGTCTTGGCGAGGTATTCTCCGTAGAATTCCCGGCCGACGAGCGGCGTCATGCTGCCGCGGTAGGCCGCGCAGAACGCCTCGCAGGCGCGGCGGCACGCCTCGCCGGTGACGAGCGTCTGGCGTGAGCCGGATGTGTCGCCGGAGTCCGGCGCGATCCATGTATTCGAGCGCTCATAGACGATCTGGTCGCGGGTCAGCGGCGTGTTCGTCACGACCATCTGCACCAGAACGGTGCCGACGCCCTGTCCGATGCAGGACGCGCCCGCGTAGATATGGAGCTTTTCGTCCGCCTCCACGATCAGCTTGCAGCGGCCCCAGTCGGGGAGGCCCACGCCGACACCCGCGTTTTTCATCGCGCAGGCGATGCCGACCGGCTTTCCGGCCCTGCGCGCGGCGTCATACTCGGCCTTTACCGCGTCCAGCGTTTCCACAAGCCCCGTCTCCGCGCCGACGATCTGGCCGTTCGGCAGGACGCCGCCGGGGCGGATGGCGTTGCGGTAGCGGATCTCCCAGGGAGAGATCCCGACGATGTCCGCCATTTCATCCAGCAGCGATTCGATGGCAAAGCAGGTCTGCGTCACACCGAAGCCGCGGAACGCGCCCGCAGGCGGGTTGTTGGTATAGTAGGCCGTGCCCTCGATCTCAAAATTTTCATAGGCGTAAGGCCCGGCGGCGTGGGTACACGCGCGCTCGAGTACCGGCCCGCCGAGAGACGCAAACGCGCCGGTATCGGATGTGACCTTTGCCTTGACGCCGAGAATTTTCCCGTCGTCGTCGCAGCCGAGCGTGAAATCCATCCAGAACGGATGGCGCTTGGGATGGATGAGCAGCGATTCCGGACGGGAGAACTTTACCTTGACCGGGCGGCGCGTGCAATAGGCCGCGAGGGCGGCGTGGTGCTGGACGGACATGTCCTCCTTGCCGCCGAAGCCGCCGCCGATCAGCTGGTTTTCGACCTTGACCTTCTTTGTGCCGAGCATCAGCGTGCATTCGTGCAGCGTGGTGTGCGACGACTGGTCGGTCGAGAGGATCATCACGTCGCCGTCCTTGTCGATGTAGGCCACGGCGCACTCCGGCTCCAGGAAGGCGTGCTCCGTCCACGGCGTTTCAAAGTGCCGCGAGATGACGTGCGGCGCCTTGGCGATGGCCCCGGCGGCATCGCCCCGGGAGACGTGCTTGTACGCCTGCACATTGCTCGTCTCCTCGTCAAAGACCAGCGGCGCGTCCGGCGCGGCGGCCTCGACGGGGTTATGGACGGCGGGCAGGACCTCATAATCGACCTTGACGAGCTTTTTTGCTTTTTCGAGCGTTTCAGCGTCCTCCGCCACGACGAGGCAGATCGCGTCGCCGAGATAGTGCGTCAGTCCGCCGACGGGAATGAGCGTATATTGGTCGTGCTTGATGTGGCCGACCTTGTTTTCCCCGGGAATATCCTCCGCCGTCAGGACGGCGACCACGCCCGGAAGGGCCTTCGCCTTGGAGGCGTCGATGCCGAGGACGCGCGCGCGGGGATATTTGCTGCGGACGGCGGAGGCATAGCACATGCCGTCGAGATACCAGTCGTCGGGGTACTTGCCGTAGCCCTGCACCTTTTCGGCCACGTCCAGACGGTGGACGGACGAGCCGAGCTTCCAGTCGGACTGCGAGGGCTTCGGCACCGCGCCGAGCTTTTTATATTTTGCCGCCAGACGGACGGCCTCAAAGATCTTCACATAGCCGGTGCAGCGGCAGTAATTGTTGCGCAGGGCGCTGCGGATATCGGCCTGCGTGGGGTCGGGATTTTTGTCGAGCAGGGCCTTGGTGCAAAGCACCATGCCCGGAATGCAGAAGCCGCACTGGACGGCCCCAGCCTCGCCGTAGCAGAAGGTGTAAAGCTCCTTCTCCCAGTCGCTCAGGCCCTCGACCGTGAGGATATGGCGGCCCTCCAGAGAATCGGTATCGGGCGTACACGCGCGGATCGGCTCGCCATCGATGAGCACCGTGCACGCGCCGCACGCGCCCTCGGAGCAGCCGTCCTTGACGGAGGTGAGGTGCAGCGTGTCGCGCAGATAGCGCAGCAGCTTCTGATTTTTCGTGACCTCCGTCTCGCGGCCGTTGATGTAGAATACAGCCATGGTCTTTTCTCCTTGCGGTATGAATTCGGGAGCTACGTCACAGCAAAGGGCTGTTCTCGGCGCAAAGCGCCACCGTCATTCACCTGTATCCATTATATATTCGTTTTCCGGCATTCGCAATCAATTTGCCGCTTTCTTTCAGAATTTCGTGATTTTTCATAGCCGGAAGGATGAAAAACTGCCGGAACGCACAGCCCGGCGGCGCATCTGTTCGGCGATGTCAAAAAGTGCCTCCGTCCGCCCGCCGCCGGGAACGCGCCGGAGGCGCTTCCGGCACGCAGCAAAAATTCATGGGGAATTTTTTAGAAATTTGTCTTGCTGTTTTTTGAAAGTTAGTGTATCCTAACTCGTAGAAAACGCATATCCTTTTACAGGAGGGAGCTTATGACACTGGACATGTTGAACGCCGGAGAAAGCGGCGTCATTACCGCCGTCGGCGGCGAGGGCGTGCTTCGCTGCCGGCTGCTGGATATGGGACTGATCCCGCAGACGCGGATCACCGTCTCGAAGATCGCGCCGATGGGCGACCCGATGGAGCTTCAGCTGCGCGGCTATGTGCTGACGCTGCGCAGAGAGGACGCCCGCAGCATCGAGATCAAAAAGGCGGAGCCGTAAGCGCGGAGACGCCGGACAGGAGGAACACTTATGATTTTTGCGCTCGCAGGCAATCAGAACTGCGGCAAGACCACGCTTTTCAATCAGCTCACCGGCTCGAACCAGCACGTCGGCAATTTCCCCGGCGTGACGGTCGATCAGAAAAGCGGACAGGTACGCGGGCAGAAGGACTGCACCGTGGTCGATCTGCCGGGCATCTACTCGCTGCGGCCCTATACCGCCGAGGAGATCGTGACCCGGAATTTTATCCTTGAGCAGAAGCCGGACTGCATCATCAACATCGTAGACGCGACCAATCTGGAACGCAATCTCTATCTGACGCTCCAGCTGCTCACGCTCCAGGTGCCGACGGTTCTGGCGCTCAATATGATGGACGAGCTGACCGGAAACGGCGGCTCGGTCGATACGGCGCTTTTGTCGGAGCTTCTGGGCGTGCCCGTCACGCCCATCTGCGCGGCCAACGGCGAGGGCGTGGAGGAGCTGATCGAAAGCGCCGTCCGCGCTGCGCAGCAGCGGCAGAAGCCCGCCGTCTACGACTTCTGCCCAAAGGGCCCCGTCCACCGCTGCATCCACGCCGTGTGCCATGTGATCGAGGATCACGCGCAGGCAGCCGGGATCGGCGTCCGCTTTGCCGCGACGAAGCTCATCGAGGGCGACGAGCAGATCGCGGACGAGCTGCACCTCGACCCGAATGAATTGGAGCTGATCGAGCACTCCGTCGTGCAGATGGAGCAGGAGCGCGGCCTTGACCGGAACGCCGCGCTGGCGGATATGCGCTACAGCTTTATTGAAAACGCTGTGGAGCAGGCCGTCGTCAAGCCGCGCGAGAGCCGCGAGCATCTGCGCAGCAGCAAGCTCGACCGCGTCCTGACCGGAAAATACACGGCGATCCCGGTCTTTCTCGGCGTGATGCTTCTGATCTTCTATCTGACGTTCAACGTCATCGGCAAATTCCTGAGCGACCTGCTCGCCATGGGCATCGACGCGCTGACCGCGCTGGTCGATCGCGCGCTCACGGCCTACGGCCTCAATCCCGTGGTACATAGCCTCATCATCGACGGCATTTTTAAGGGCGTCGGCGGCGTGCTCAGCTTCCTGCCAATCATCGTGACGCTGTTCTTCTTCCTCTCCATCCTGGAGGACACCGGCTATATGGCCCGCGTGGCCTTTGTGATGGACAAGCTGCTGCGGAAGATCGGCCTTTCCGGCAAGTCCATCGTCCCGATGCTCATCGGCTTCGGCTGCACGGTCCCGGCCGTCATGGCCACGCGCACCCTTTCCTCGGAGCGCGACCGCACCATGACCATCCTGCTGACGCCGTTTATGAGCTGCTCGGCAAAGATCCCGATTTACGGCTTCTTCTCGGCGGCATTTTTCCCGGAGCACGCGGCGCTGGTCATGATCGGCCTGTATGTGTTCGGAATCCTGATGGGCGTCGTCAGCGCCCTCATCCTCGGCAAAACGGCGTTCCACGGAAGGCCGGTGCCGTTCGTGATGGAGCTGCCGAATTACCGCTTCCCCAGCGTTAAGAGCGTGGCGCTGCTGCTGTGGGAAAAGGCAAAGGATTTCCTTCAGCGCGCCTTCTCGGTCATTTTCCTTGCGACCATCGCCATCTGGTTCCTCCAGAGCTTTGACGCGCGGCTGAACGTCGTCGCCTCCAGCAGCGACAGCCTGCTTGCCATGATCGGGCGGCTGGTCGCGCCCGTCTTCGCGCCGCTCGGCTTTGCGGACTGGCGCTGCGCAACGGCGCTGATCTCCGGCTTCATCGCCAAGGAATCCGTCGTCTCCACGCTTCAAATTCTGCTCGGCGGAGCCGGCGTTACGACGCTCCTGTCCACAACGGCGGCGGTCAGCTTCCTCGTGTTCACGCTTTTGTATACGCCCTGCGTCGCTGCCATCGCGGCCATCCGGCGCGAGGTCGGCTCCGGCGCGAGAGCGGCCATGATCTGCGTGAGCCAGTGCTGCGTGGCGTGGCTGTGCGCGTTCGTCGTGTTTACGATCCTGCGGATCGTTTGAGGGAATGCGCGCCGAAGGCCCATTACCGCGCCTCCGGCGCATACGAAATGCGCCTTTTGCGCAAAATAAAAAACCGCCGGACGGCATGTCCGGCGGAATTTTTATCGTTTGTCTGATGCAGACAGAACGCTTCGCGCAGCTTACTTTGCGAAAACCTTCTTGAGACGGGCGAAGCGGGGCAGGCCGTCTTCCTTTTCGAGCTTGGTCTCGCCCTGAATGAGCGGCAGCGCGTACTTGACGAACTCCTCGGTGACGTTGTTGCCCGCGGCGTTGATCCATTCCTTCGGGAACTTCTTCTCGAAGTTGGCGACATCGGACAGGTCGAACAGCTTGGCCTTGCAGGTGTAGCCGTTGGTGCGGTCGCACTCGAAGCCGACCATCTTGTCGGTCGTGCCCTTCAGCATTTCTTCAACAGCGGTCTTGCCGGACATATAGGACTCGTCGATATCGGTCTGGGACGCGCAGTGCGCGGCGCAGCGCTGGAGCAGGCTCAGCTCGATGCCGCGGACCTTCGCGCCGGTCTTTTCCTTGCAGACGTTGGCCAGATGTGCGGCCAGTCCGCCGAGCTGTGCGTGGCCGAAGCCGTCGGTCGCGGCGGTCTTGGCCTCGGAGACGAAGCGGCCGTCGGCATAGTGGATGCCCTCGGAGACGGCGACGATGCAGTTGCCGTTCTTCTTATAGCACTCGGAAACGTCGGCGACGAACTTGTCCATGTCGAAATCGACCTCGGGCAGGTAGATGAAGTCGCAGCACGGCTCCTTGGCGTTGGCAAGCGCGGCAGCGGCGGTCAGCCAGCCCGCGTGACGGCCCATGCACTCGATAATGGTGATCTGACCGATGTTGTAGACGCGGGAGTCGCGGGCGACCTCCATGACGGAGGTGGCGATATACTTGGCTGCGGAGGCGAAGCCCGGGCAGTGGTCAGTGCCGAAGAGGTCATTGTCGATGGTCTTGGGAACGCCCATGACGCGGCAGTCATAGCCGACCTTCTTCATATACTTGGAGATCTTGTTGCAGGTATCCATGGAGTCGTTGCCGCCGTTGTAGCAGAAATAGCGGACATCGTACTTCTTGAAGATCTCAAGAATGCGCTTGTAATCGGTATCGTCTTCATCCGGGTCCTTGATCTTGTAGCGGCAGGAGCCGAGGGCGGAAGACGGAGTATAGGGCAGGCGGTCAAGCTCGGCACGGTCTTCTTCGTCCATGCACAGAAGCTCGTCGTTCAGAACGCCCTTGATGCCGTGATATGCGCCGTAGACCCTGGTGATGCAGTCGGCGTCGAGCGCGGTGCGGATGCAGCCGTACGCGCTGGCGTTGATGACGGAAGACGGGCCGCCGGACTGACCGATGATCAATGCGCCTTTCAATGCTTCAGACATAATAAATTACCTCCGTATGCGATTAGAATATGTTGAACAAAACAAAATATATCACATCCCGCGGAAATTGTAAATTCGTCTATTGCAAAAATAGCTGAAATTTGCTAGAATTCTTCGTGGAATTTGAATAAAATAAGGAGATGTCATTATGCCTCTGGTTACTTCTACCGAAATGTTCAAGAAGGCTTACGACGGCGGCTACGCCATCGGTGCTTTCAACGTCAACAACATGGAAATCGTTCAGGGCATCACCGAAGCCTGCCAGGAAGAGCACGCTCCCGTTATCCTGCAGGTCTCCAAGGGTGCTCGCGCCTACGCGAACCACAACTACCTGGTCAAGCTGGTCGAAGCGGCTGTCATGTGCTGCCCCGATATCCCCATCGTCCTGCATCTGGACCATGGCCCCGACTTTGAGACCTGCAAGGCCTGCATCGACGGCGGCTTTACCTCCGTCATGATCGACGCTTCCTCCAAGCCCTTCGCAGAGAACATCGAGATCACCAAGAAGGTCGTCGAGTACGCGCACGACCACGGCGTCGTCGTCGAAGCTGAGCTCGGCACGCTGGCCGGCATCGAGGACGAAGTGAAGGTCGCCGCACACGAGGCTTCCTACACCCATCCCGAAGAAGTCGAGGAGTTCGTCTCCAAGACCGGTTGCGACTCTCTGGCCATCGCCATCGGCACCAGCCACGGCGCATACAAGTTCAAGCCCGAGCAGTGCACCCGCAACGAGCAGGGCATCCTGGTCCCGCCTCCCCTCCGCTTCGACGTGCTGAAGGAAGTCTCCAAGCGTCTGCCCGGCTTCCCGATCGTGCTGCACGGCTCCTCCTCCGTCCCGCAGGAGTATGTCAAGATGATCAACGAAAACGGCGGCAAGATGCCCAACGCCATCGGTGTCCCCGAGGATCAGCTGCGTGAGGCTGCCAAGCTCTCCGTCTGCAAGATCAACATCGACTCCGACCTGCGTCTGGCCATGACCGGCACCATCCGTCAGTTCTTCAACGAGCATCCCGATAAGTTCGACCCGCGCGAGTATCTCAAGCCCGCACGCGCCAACATCAAGGAGCTCGTCCGCCACAAGCTGGTCGACGTCCTCGGCTGCGCCGGCAAGGCTTAATTTCTTCCGAAAAAATGCCTCTGCACATCTGTGCAGAGGCATTTTTTGCGTTCTTATTTCGCCGGTGCGTCCGCCGGTTCCTGGCTCTCGAGACCCTCGGCGAGCTTCTGCAGCGGCAGATGGCGCAGCAGGAGCTGCACGGGGTTGAGCTCGGACGCGGCGGTCTTCGCTCCGGCCTTCATGAACAGGCGCAGCGTGCTGCCCAGCGCCTGCCGCGTGTCCTTGTCGAGCGTGCGGTATTTCTTGACCATGGCCGCCGCGGTCCGCAGGCCGCCCTCCTTGAGGTCGGTCAGGGTATCGGCGTCGGTGCAGGTCAGGATGTCGAACAGGGCATCGATGAAGGCCACGCGCTGCTCATCCGAGAGCGAGACGATGAACGCGCGCAGTGTCTCGTCGACGAGCTTGCCGCCCTCAGTCCGGTCTGGCAGGTGTTCAAAGCGCTCGCCGCGCACCTGCCAGGAGAAGCCGTCGTGCTGCATGAGGCCGATCTGCGTGCTGCGCACGACCTCGCACCGTTCCTCATGCTCCAGCAGGATCCCGACGACGGACGATTCCGGGATGATCGTGACGATCCGCCCCGCCACGCGCTTGTGCTCCGGCAGAGGCAGGAGCGAGGTGCGGAAGCCGGGGCCGTCGTTGTTGTAGACCTGCATGAGCTGGTTCTGCACGGCTTCGGAGCAGAAAACCGCGCTGTAGACCGCGAGATTGCCGCCCTTCGAGTGCCCGCCCACGCGCAGCGGCCGCTCCGAGAAGACCGCCGCCGCGGCCTGCAGATACTGCACAGCCATCCGCTGCGCGGGGACGACCGGGAGGAAGGCGAGATTGAAGTCCTCCTTCCAGCCGACGATGGTATCGTCGGTACCGCGGAAGGCGACATAGGCCGTCCCGTCCGGCAGCAGGAGCGTGAGGGCAGAGAACTGCGTCTGCGTCTCGTCGTCGATCTTATTTTCATAGCCGCAGAGCAGCAGCCCGGAGAAGCGGGCGCTCGCCGCCATGCGGCGGCCAAGCTCCGGGATCTGGTCCGGGACGAGCACGCCCATGCTCTCATGCTCCCGCAGCACGTCATAGCGCCGCATGGCCTCCTGCAGAGGGACCGGCGCGTCAAAGCCGGGCGGGACGATGCCGCCGAAATCCAGATAGCACAGCTCCGCCAGCAGCAGATTGTCCACCTCGTTGAAGCCGCGCTCACTGATCTGCAGATCGCCGCGCCAGTCCAGATAATCCAGAATATTCGCCATTGCCATACCTCCGGGCATTATAGTCGTTCCTGTAAAAGTGTACCCATCATACACAAAAGCAGACCAAAACGCAAGGAAGGCGGGCGGAAAAAATGCTTAAGTTTTTCTGAAGTTCTCCAGCCTATAAACCTATTGACTTTATGGGGAATATATGCTATTCTCGTGTCAGAAAATAAGTATCCCATGCAAAGGAGCTGATATTGATGCAAGTCTATGCGGATAACGCAGCGACCACCAGAATGCACCAGACGGCCATCGACACGATGACCTACCATTTGAATCATACCTTCGGCAACCCGTCGAGCCTCTATACCATCGGCCAGGAGGCCAAGGAAGTGCTCGAGACGGCCCGGGCCGATATGGCCGCCTGCTTTGGAGCCCAGCCGCGCGAGATCTACTTTACCTCCGGCGGCAGCGAGGCGGACAACCAGGCCATCACCTCCGCGGCCTACATCGGCGCGCGCAAGGGCAAAAAGCACATCATTTCCACCACGTTCGAGCACCACGCCGTGCTGCACACCCTCAAGCGCCTGGAAAAGCAGGGCTTTGAGGTGACGCTGCTCGACGTGCACGCGGACGGGCTCGTCACCGCGCAGCAGGTCGCCGACGCCATCCGCGACGACACCTGCCTCGTGACCATCATGTTCGCCAACAACGAGATCGGCACCATCCAGCCCATCCGGGAGATCGGCGCGGTCTGCAAGGAAAAGGGCGTTCTGTTCCACACCGACGCCGTCCAGGCGGCGGGCCACGTGAAGATCGACGTCAATGAGATGAACATCGACATGCTGAGCCTCTCCGCCCACAAGTTCCACGGGCCGAAGGGCGTCGGCATGCTTTATGCCCGCCGCGGCATCATCCTCACGAACCTCATCGAGGGCGGCGCGCAGGAGCGCGGCAAGCGCGGCGGCACGGAAAACGTCCCCGGCATCGCGGCGATGGCTGCAGCCCTGAAAGAGGCCTGCGCCAACATGGACGAGAACACGAAGAAGGTCACCGCCCTGCGCGACAGGCTCATCGACGGCATCGCAAAGATCCCGCACTGCGCGCTCAACGGCGCGAGAAGCCCGCGCCTGCCCGGCAACGTGAACTTCTGCTTTGAGGGCATCGAGGGCGAGAGCCTGCTGCTGCTGCTCGACGCGAAGGGCATCAGCGCGTCCTCCGGCTCGGCCTGCACGTCCGGCTCGCTCGACCCCAGTCACGTGCTGCTGGCCATCGGCCGGCCGCATGAGGTCGCGCATGGCTCGCTGCGCCTGACCATCTGCGAAGACAACACCGAAGAAGACATTGACTATATTCTGGCTGAGCTTCCGCCAATCGTTTCCTACCTGCGGGATATGTCCCCGGTGTGGAAGGATCTTATGAGCGGCAAGCGGCAGTTCACGCTGTAAGGAGGCGTTCGTTATGGCACTTTATACCCAAACCGTCATGGATCATTTCATGCACCCGCGCAATGTCGGCGAGATCGCGGACGCGGACGGCGTCGGCGAGGTCGGCAACGCCAAGTGCGGCGACATCATGAAGATGTACCTGAAGATCAAGGACAACAGGATCGAAGACGTCAAATTTGAGACCTTCGGCTGCGGCAGCGCGATCGCATCGAGCTCCATCGCCACCGAGATGATCAAGGGCCGCACGCTCGAAGACGCGCTGGCGCTGACCAATCAGGAGGTCGTCGACGCCCTCGGCGGTCTGCCCGCGCACAAGCTCCACTGCTCCGTGCTGGCGGAGGAAGCCGTCAAGTCCGCGATCCAGGACTATTACGACAAGAACCACATTGCCTACGACCACAGCAAATTCCCCAAAAAGGAAGACTGCGAGTCCTGCTGCCGGATGGTCTGATTGGAATTTTGAAAAGCGCTGCCCGCTGGGCGGCGCTTTTTTCTGCCCGCGGGCAAAAAGGCTTGACAAAGCGGCATGCGGGCTGTAAGTTATACAAGTATGAAAATTACCCATTGTTAGGAGGCCGGCTATGGCAGGCGGGAAACACATTCTGGGCAAGGCGAAGCGGCATATTTTCGGCACGGCCCGGGTCGGCGAAAAGGGGCAGATCGTCATCCCCAAGGAGGCGCGGCAGATCTTCGGCGTGCAGCCGGGTGATACGCTGCTCATCCTCGGCGACGAGGAGACCGGCATCATCGTCACCAAGCCGGATGTGCTGCGCGACGCGGCAAACGAAATTTTCGGGAAGATGGAGAAATAGAGATGGAACTGACAACGATGTATGAGTCGCTCGGCGTGAGCCGTGCGGTCTATGAATACGGCGAAAAAATTCTGGCGGAGCTGAAGCCCCGCTTCGAGGCGCTCGACCAGACGGCGGAATACAACCAGACGAAGGTCCTCGCCGCCATGCAGAAAAACAAGCTCTCCGCGGGCTGCTTTGCCGCGACGACGGGCTACGGCTACGACGATATGGGCCGCGAGGTGCTCGAGAAGGTCTACGCCGACTGCTTCGGCACCGAGGCCGCCCTCGTCCGCCCGCAGATCACCTGCGGCACGCACGCGCTGGCCGTCGCGCTGGGCGCGAATCTGCTGCCGGGCGACGAGCTGCTGAGCCCGAACGGCGCGCCGTATGACACGCTCGAGGAGGTCATCGGCATCCGGCCGTCGAAGTGCTCGCTGATGGAATACGGCGTCAGCTACCGGCAGGTCGACCTGCTGGCGGACGGCACCTTCGATTTTGACGGCATCCGGGCCGCGATCACGGAAAAAACGAAGCTCGTCACCATCCAGCGCTCAAAGGGCTACGCGACAAGGCCGTCGTTCTCCGTGCAGCAGATCGGCGAGCTGATCGCGTTCTGCAAGCAGTGCAAGCCCGACGTCATCTGCATGGTCGACAACTGCTACGGCGAGTTCGTCGAGACGATCGAGCCGTCCGACCTCGGCGCGGACATGATCGTGGGCTCGCTCATCAAAAACCCCGGCGGCGGCCTCGCGCCCATCGGCGGCTACATCTGCGGCCGTCAGGATCTGGTCGACCGCTGCGCCTTCCGTCTGAGCGCCCCCGGTCTCGGGCAGGAGGTCGGCGCGAATCTCGGGCTCATGCCGGCGTTTTATCAGGGCTTCTTCCTCGCGCCGACCGTGACGGCCGGTGCGCTCAAGGGCGCGGTGTTCGCGGCGAACGCCTACGAGCGGCTCGGCTTCCGCTGCATCCCGAACGCGACGGAGACGCGCCACGACATCATCCAGTGCGTCGAGCTCGGCTCGGCAGAGCACATGGTCGCCTTCTGCAAGGGCATACAGGCCGCCGCG
>OMBO01000315.1_pt1 | contig 37052 bp, 28 predicted proteins | sample 1644901 | NCBI WGS metagenome assembly OMBO01 (sample SAMEA103958144, study PRJEB25191) | human gut metagenome | reverse complement strand
TCAAATTCCACGGTCTGCGTGACCTTCGCGCTGAGGAAGGCGGAGGTGCAGTACGGGATATAATATATGCCGTTGGTCGAACGCGCCATGCCCTGAACGCCCGCGAATTTGTCCGTGTTCCGGCCGGACTGGAAGCCGTAGTGCTGGAACAGCGCGAACGGCGCGTCGTTTGAAAGGACGGAGACGTTGAACTCGCCGGTCTTTACGATCATGTCGTGCGTGAGATTCGCCTTGTTGACTGCGATGGAAATGCGCTTGGGCGAATCGGTCAGCTGCGTGACGGTGTTGATGATGCAGCCGTTGTCCTTCGCACCGTCGCGGGCCGTCAGGACGAACAGGCCGTAGGAGAGCGAGAACATCGCGTTCTGCTCCACGAGGCCCGCAGGCTTTTCCTGCGCGGGAACGGGCTTCTGCGCAGGCATCGACGCGACCAGCGCGTCAGCCAGCGCCTCCATCTGCGCAAGCTGATCCTCCTTGAGGGAGGAACGGATGCTGACGCCCTCGTCGAGGATGGTGCAGTTCTTGAGCTTCTGGAACTCGGCGCGCATCAGACCTGCCGCCGTCGGCGCCCAGGAGCCGTTCTCCACCAGCGCAATGGTGCGGTTTTGCAGATTGTGGTGGACGATGTCGTGGACGAGGTTTTCCATGTTCACGAACATGCCCGCGTTATAGGTCGTGGAGAGGAACACCAGATGGCTGGCGCGGAAGCATTCGGAGACGATATAGCTCGGGTGCGTTGCGGAAACGTCGTAGACCTTGACGTTGCGGACGCCCTTGTCGGCCAGCATCCCGGCGAGGATATTCGCCGCGTTTTCGGTGTTGCCGTAGACGGAGGCATAGGCAATCACAACGGCGGTCTCCTCGGGCTGATACGTCGCCCAATGGACGTATTTGTCCAGGAACCACGCGATATCCTTCCGCCAGACCGGGCCGTGCAGCGGGCAGATGGTCTCGATTTCAATGGCGGCCGCCTTTTTAAGCAGCGCCTGCACCTGCGTGCCGTATTTGCCGACGATGTTGGTGTAATACCGCCGTGCGTCGGCCAGATACTCCGTCTTGAAGTTGACCTCGTCGGCATAGAGGTTGCCGTTCAGCGCGCCGAAGGTGCCAAAGGCATCGGCGGAGAAGAGCGTTTTGGTCGTTGCATCGTAGCTGACCATGGCCTCTGGCCAGTGGACCATCGGCGCCATGACGAAGGCGAAGGTATGCCGTCCTGTGCAGAGCGTGTCCATCTCCTTGACGATCACGGCGCGGCTGTCGATGTCGAAGGTGAAGAAATTCCGGATCATCGTGACGGTCTTGGCGTTGCAGACGATCTTGACCTCCGGGTAGCGCAGCACCAGATCCTGCAAAACGGCGCAGTGATCCGGCTCCATGTGATTGACGATCACATAATCGAGCTTCCGGCCGTTCAGAACGTGCGCAACGTTCTCGAAAAACAGATCAGCGATGGAGCGGTCCACGGTATCGAGCAGAACGGTCTTTTCATCCAGCAGCAGATAGGCGTTGTAGCTCACGCCGTTCGGGATGGGGTAAACGTTCTCAAAAAGGGCGAGTCTGCGGTCGCTTCCGCCGACCCAGTAGAGATCGTCCGTCATTTTCTTGACACAGTACATGGCGTACCTCCTGATTAATAATAATTATTCTTATTATTATAATAGCATATACCAGCGCAAATTACAACTTCTTTTTGCGCTGCTTTTCCGGCTTTTTTTCGTCCGCAGGCGTGCCGGGACGGCGATGGAGAAATTCGTTGAAGGTCTCGATGCGTTCACTCAGAGGCTTGGGCGCAGCCAAACGGAAGAAGCCGGCCCGGCTCTGCATTTTGAGCTGGAATTTCTGAAGATCGACGGATTCATAGAGCGTCTTGTCGATCTCACCTGCGCGGCGGCGGATCTGCGTGCCGAGATGGAGCGAGAACGCGCAGTCGATCACGAACACGCCGAAGCAGATGCCGACGATGAAGGAGAAAAGCGGATGCAGCGTGAACCACTCCACCAGATGCAGCAGCCTCGGATAGAGCAGGAAGTAGTACAGCGCCGAAAGCACGCCCCAGAAGAACGTGAACAGCGGGCAGATAATGCCCTGAATATTGCCCCAGCAGTGGGAGTAGTCCCAAAGGCGGATGCCCATGACATGGATGCTCAGCAGGCCGACCAGATACTCGATCAGCGTCATGACGAGCGCCATGATGAAGAACATCACGAAATAATAGCCGACGCTGCCGGAAAAGCTGCCGAAAACGGCGTCTTCGACCAGCGACATACCGAACAGGACGACGGTGCCGATGCCGTACAGCGGCACGCATGGCCCGAACAGAAAGCCGGGATTCAGCCACTTATGCTCCGGGTTGGAGCCGGAAAAGAACTTGCGGAACAGCAGCTCCAGCACCCATCCGGCGCAGGCACCGAAGAAAAACAGGAATACGATATCCAGAAAGATCTGATATTTAGACATAAGCTTCCCTCCTGCGCTCAGTTTACCATGACGGCGGGAACTTTGCAAGGGAGGACGGAAGAATTGAGCAGCGGAGGGGATCATCCGAAACGCCCGGCGGCGGTTGCTTTTTATCCGGCTTCCTGTATAATAAAGAATATCAGAATATCCACAGGAGGCTGTCATGAAAAAGACACTCAAAATCATCGGAATCGTACTGCTGGCCGTGCTCGTCCTTGCGGGCGGCTATGTGGCCTATGTGTTCGCGGCCTACCACCGCATCGAGGACAACCAGCCGCTTGCCGTGGTCTCCGGACAGACGCAGACGGCGCGGGCAGGGGAGACGTACCGTATCGCCTGCTGGAACATCGGCTTCGGCGCGTATGAGGACGATTACAGCTTCTTCATGGACGGCGGCACGGAATCGTGGGCATGGTCCGAGGAGCGCCTGCTTCAGAATCTCGACGAGATCGGCGCGGTGATCGAATCGCTGGACTCGGACATCACGCTTTTGCAGGAGGTCGATTTTGATTCCACGCGGACGTATCATGTGAACGAGGCGGACCTTCTGCGCAATTATCACGGTCTGGAAGCGGATACCGACAGCGTTTTTGCCGTCAATTATGATTCCCCGTTCCTGTTTTACCCATTCGTCCGCCCGCATGGCGCGTCGCGCTCCGGGCTGCTGACCGTCTCGTCGCTGACGGTGGAGAGCGCGCTCCGGCGGAGCCTCCCGGTCGAGACCGGCTTTACCAAGCTCCTCGACCTCGACCGCTGCTACAGCGTCACGCGCATTCCGGTCGACAACGGAAAAACGCTCTGCCTGTACGACCTGCACCTGTCCGCCTATACCTCCGACGGAAAGATCGCCGACGAGCAGCTGGAGATGCTGCTTGCGGATATGCAGCAGGAATATGAGAACGGAAACTATGTCGTCGGCGGCGGAGACTTCAACAAGGATCTGCTCGGAAACAGCGGCGAGATCTTCGGCGTTTCGACCGAGGGCTATACCTGGGCGCAGCCAATCAAAACGGAGCTTTTCGAGGGGAAAAACCTGACGCTGGTCGCGCCGCTGGATGAAAACGACCCGCAGCCGTCGTGCCGCAACGCCGACGCGCCGTATCATGAGGGGCAGCTCCTTCTGACCGTGGACGGCTTTCTCGTTTCCGACAATGTGACGGTCACGGGCAGCCTTGTTTACGATACGGGCTTTGCCTATTCCGACCATCAGCCGGTCGTGATGACCTTTACGCTGGAGCCGTAACAACGATTTATGAATTCTGAAACGGGGTGAGTGTATGGAAGATATCCGGGCAAAGCGCGAGGCATCATTCGCGCAGGCAGCTGCGGGACTGGACGAGAAGGCGCGCAGCATGCTGCACGATATGCTGTTTAACGATCCGTTTTATTATGGTGATATAGAGTGGAGCGGCGAAAACGGCGTGGATCTGGTATTGGAGAGCCCGGGCTGCGAAAGTTACCGGCGCCATCTGACGCTCTGTAATGCCTCCGGCCTGCCGGAGGGGGACTATGTGCCGCTCTGCTTTGAGGATGGAGAGCTGCTGCGGGATGGGAAGGACTATATCCTGACCGGACAGACGTCGCCGGAAGTGGAGGGCGAACAGACTCCGTTTGCCATCCGGTTTTCGGATGCGAAGGCTGTGTCCCGCGTTTACCGCGCGGGACTGTCGGCGGCCTATGGAAGAGCGTGGGACGTACTGTGGGGCGCTGCGGAGCAGATCCTGTACCGCGCGGATGCGGAAGGGCCGCTGAACGAAAAGGAACGGGCGTTGCTGCCGCTCCTGCGGGAAATCTACCAGCTGAAGCCATGGGCCTTTGGAAAGCTGACGGGAAGGTTTCCGCTTTTGAAGGAGCGGGCCGCCCGCTTCGGATACCGGGGCCTTGTGCGCAGCATCGAGAAGCTGGAAGCGGGCTTCTTCGGAAAATGGAAGCAGATCCGCTTCAACCAGCTGACGCTGACGATAAACCGGCTGGAATATGAGCCGCTCTGGCGGGAGCTTTTTGAACAGATCACGGACTCACAGGCGGAATACCCATCGTGTACGGAGGCGGAGTGCTCTCCGAAGCTGCTGAAAAGGGTGCGCGATGCGGTCGAACGGCGTTTGCATTCTTACGGCTACAGCGGGACATACCCGGACTTTTACAAAAGGGAGCCGCTGCGCGGCATTCACCATACTGTGCTCACACCGTATTTTCAGGACTATATCGTCGGCTTGCATAAGAACACGGCATACCGTATCCACTGTCGGGAGTCGTATTGCGGCGAGCTGAGGCTGGTGCTGCTCAGCGGGACGGAGCTGCTGAGAAGAGGCGAGGAGATGGGCGACATCTATTCCTGCATGTTCCACGCCAACGGCCGCCGCCTCCTTCGGAAAACGGAGTGGAGCACAGAGACGGACGATGCGGCCACGCTTTCGAAGCTGGAGCGTCAGCTGCGGATCGCCGTCAAGCGGGCGGAGCTGAAAAATCTCGACAAGGACGAGCAGAAAAAGTCTGCGTCCTGCCAGCTGAAGCCGCCGAAGAAAGCGCTGCGGACGCTGTTTTGGCTCAGCGGCCTTTGGACGGTGATGTCGTTTGCACTGTTCATGCCGCTGGCGTCTCTTGCATTTGCGCTGATGACAGGAGACATAAGAAATTTTACAGAAATTCTTACGGATCCGATTTGGCTCCCGTTTTTCCCGGGCACTTGGCTGGCGATGTTCCTTTTGATGCTGCTTTATCAAAAGCTCGTCAGATCCGCCAACAGGAAAAAGTGACCGCCCGCATATCGAAAGCCAGCGTCCGGCAGCATCCGCTGCCGGACGCTTTTCTCTGCTCAGCGCAGAATTTTTTCCCTTCGCCGCAAGGCGACGGGATTCTGCCGCCCTCCTGTGCCACAATGGGCAAAAAAGGAGGCCGTACCAATGAAATTTTCTCACATCCGAAGATTTGCAGCCGCCGTGCTTCTGCTGGCCCTGCTGGCAGGACAGGCTCTTGCCGCCGGCGAGGTCTTTCATCCGGCGTATCTCAGCGGCTTTCCGGACGGCACCATCCGCCCGGAGGCGGCGCTCACCCGTGAACAGCTGGCGCAGGCGCTCTACCGCCTGATCCCTGAGGATCGCCGCGCCGGGCTTGACGCGCCGACCTGCTTCTGCGATGTGCCGCCGTCGCGCTGGTCGTATACGGCGATCACGGCGACGGTGAATCTCGGCGTGCTCTACGGCACGCAGGACGGCGCGTTCTCTCCGGAGGGCGGCGTGACCGGCCCGGAGCTGGCGGCGGTGCTCATGCGCATTGCCGCGTCGAAGACGGCGGCGGAATGCCTCCCGGAGCTGGCGGAGGGCTGGTCGGCGCTGGAGCCGTCCTTCTCTGCGGGCGACGGCTGGATCATGGGCTTCGACGGAGCAGAATTCGACCCGGACAGGCCGCTGACGCGCGCGGAGCTTGCGCGCATCCTCAACCGCCTGCTGGACAGAAGCCCCGCCTCGCTGGACGCGCTGCTGATCGGGATGCCGCTCTGGACGGACAATTCGGACGCAGAAGCGTGGTATTTCCTCGATATGCAGGAGGCCGGTACCGACCACACGGCCTGTCCGAATGCGGACGGCGAGGCATGGTCGGCGCTCGGGTGAGATAAATTTTGCCGGGAGGTAGATTTTTCCGCCGAAATCCGGTATGATAAAAACAGCATATAATTTGGAGGTGCCGGACATGAAAGGTATCATTCTCGCCGCAGGCAAGGGCACGCGGATGTATCCCATGACGCTGCCGGTCTGCAAGCCGCTGATCCCCGTATATGACAAGCCCCTGATCTACTATCCGATGGCCGTGCTGATGCAGGCCGGTATCCGTGATATTCTCATCATCGTCCCGCCGGACGAGATGTATTCGTTCATCAAGCTCTTCGGCGACGGCTCCGAGCTGGGCCTCAATCTTTCCTACCGCATCCAGAAGGTGCAGCGCGGTATTGCGGACGCCTTCCTGATCGGCGAGAGCTTTATCGGAAACGACAGCGTCTGCCTCATTCTGGGCGACAACATTTTCTACGGCGAGGGACTGCGCGCCAGCCTCCGTCAGGCCGCAGAAAACCGCAGCGGCGCGACGGTGTTCGGATATTATGTGGACGATCCGCGCCCGTTCGGTGTGGTCGAGATGGATGAAAACGGCCGCGCGCTGTCCATTGAGGAAAAGCCCGCGCACCCGAAGTCCAATTACATCATTCCTGGCCTCTATTTCTACGACAGCGAGGTCACGAACATCGCAAAGACGATCCGGCCCTCCGCGCGCGGAGAGCTGGAGATCACGGCGGTCAACAACGTCTATCTCGAGCGGCAGGCGCTGCGCGTCGTGAAGCTCGGGCAGGATTTCACATGGCTCGACGCCGGAAACGCGCAGAGCCTGCTCCGGTCGGCTAACACGGTCATGCAGATCCAGCAGAGGACCGGCACGCAGGTGGCCTGTCTCGAGGAGATCGCCTATCGCATGGGCTACATCACGCTGGAGCAGCTTCGCGCGCGCGGTCTGGAGCTGAAGAACACGGATTACGGCGCGCATATCCTGCGCACCTGCGAGAGCGCAGGCGTATAATTTCGGCGTCGGCGTATGCGCTTCGATAATGGTGAAAGCTAAAAAGTTTTGTATCTGCCTAAAAATTGTTGTACTTTGTGCGATTTTTTGCATGAATATTGGAACAAGGCAGTTTTGCATGAAAATCTATTCAGCGTTTCGTGATTTTTGACAGGCTTCGACCCTCTGTTTTCTTCCGGGAAAGTATGCTATGATACTCCCGAAAGAGCTGGGCAGGGATGCGCAGCAATATTAGAGAGAAGGAGATTTCACCATGGAGAAAAGATTCCACCTGAAGGAACACGGTACGACCGTCCGGACAGAGATCATGGCCGGTATTACCACGTTCATGGCGATGGCCTACATTCTGATGGTCAACGCCGGTATGTTCGCAAGCCTCGGCACGGTCAGCTACGGCGCGATCTACATCGCGACCGCGATCTCGGCCGTCATCGGCACCGTCCTGATCGGCCTGCTGTCCAACCTGCCGCTGGCGCAGGCTTCCGGCATGGGCCTGAACGCATTCTTTGTCTACACGGTCTGCTTCGGCTTCGGCCTGAGCTACGCAAACGCGCTGGTTCTGGTTCTGGTCGATGGCATCATCTTCGTCCTGCTGACCGTCACCGGCCTGCGCAAGATGATCTTCGACGCCATTCCCGCCGCGGTCAAGACGGCCATTTCCGCCGGCATCGGCCTGTTCATCGCCTTCATCGGCCTGCAGAACGCGGGCATCGTCGTTGACGATGGCGCAACGCTCGTCAACCTCGCTTCCTTCAACGTCTTTACCGGCAGCGCCACATGGGCAAGCATCTTCCCGATGCTCATCACCTTGGTCGCCGTGTTCGTCATCGGCGCGCTGTCCAAGAAGAAGGTCAAGGGCGCTGTCCTGTGGGGCATGCTCGGCAGTGCGGTGCTCTACTATGTCATCGGCCTCATCACCGTTCCTGAGTTCTATGCGACTAATGTCGCGCCCAACCTGACCTCCGATTTCTTCGGCGCGTTCAAGGATTTCGGCGCACAGGCGTTCGGCAAGGTGTTCACCGAGGGCTTCAACTTCAGCCCGTACATCGCTGAACACGGCACCGGCAACTTCGTCATCATGTTCCTCACCACCATGCTGGCGTTCTGCATGGTCGATATGTTCGACACGCTGGGCACGCTCTACGGCGCCTGCTCTGCCGGCAACATGCTGACTCCGGAAGGCGACGTTCCCAACATGGACAAGGCCATGCTGGCTGACGCCATCGCCACCTGCTGCGGCGCTGTCTGCGGCACCTCCACGGTCACCACGTTCGTCGAGTCCTCCTCCGGCGTTGCCGAGGGCGGCCGTACCGGCCTTGCCTCCATGGCGACGGCTGCGCTGTTCTTCATCGCGATGTTCCTTGCGCCGGTCGCGCAGCTCATCCCGACCTACGCCTGCGCGGCGGCTCTGATCTACGTCGGCGTCCTCATGATGTCCAACGTCCGCAACATCGACTGGGACGACCCCGCCTGTGCCGTTCCCGGCTTCATGACCGTTGCGTTTATGCCGCTGACCTACAACATCTCCTACGGCATCGCCTTCGGTCTGATCTCCTATGTGTTTATCAAGATCTTCACCGGCAAGATCAAGGAGATCAACGCGGGTACCTGGGTCATCACGATCCTCTTCACCCTGATGTTCTTCCTCACAAGATAAGGAATACGGAACACAAAACAGTCTCCCGGCAGCGCTGCTGCCGGGAGATTTTTTTCACGCTTCCCTATAAAGTCCGGTATATTGGACATATAGTGTGCTATGCTCAATGCAGAAGCATACAGGGAAGGAGAAATACTATGGATGGACTGGAATTTCTGGATACGCTGAACCCCGCGCAGCGCGAGGCTGCGGAAACGACGGAGGGCTATATCCGCGTGATCGCGGGCGCTGGCTCCGGCAAGACGAAAACGCTGACCGCACGCTATCTGTATCTGGTGCAGGCGCTCGGCGTCTCGACTGCGAATATCCTCTGTGTCACGTTTACGAACAAGGCGGCCGCCGAGATGAAAAAGCGCATCCGCCGCGTCCTGCCCGATCAGGATCTGGCGCTCATTACGACGTTCCACGGCTTCTGCGTGGGGCTTTTGAAGGAGGACTGCCACGTCCTGCAATATCCCTCCACCTTCATCGTTCTGGACGAGGAGGACAAGGCGGCGATGCTGCGCGGAATTTTTGAGGAGCTGGGCATCACCTCGCGGGATATGACTGTCAAGGACGCCATCGACTACATTAGCTGGCGCAAGGGCGGGCGCGGCTATGTGCGCACGCTCATCGATATGAACCCGGAGCGCCTGCGGGAGCTGGAAGCGTCGGCCAACACGCTCAAGGACAAGGTCATGTACCGGTATTTCTATGAGCAGCGCAAATGCTACGGCCTCGACTTTGACGATATCGTCTATTTTGCGCTCTACTGCCTGCGGCAGGACGCACAGGTGCGGAAAAAGTGGCAGCAGCGGCTGGAATACGCCATGGTCGATGAATTTCAGGACATCGACAAGGATCAGTACGAGCTGGCGGATATTCTGGCGGGATACCACAAGAATCTGTTCGTGGTGGGTGACCCGGATCAGACCATTTACACATGGCGCGGCGCGGATGTGAAATTTGTGCTGGAATTTGAAAGCCGCCATGAAAATGCGAAAACGATCCTGCTGGACACGAATTACCGCTCCACGCCGGAGATCTTAGCTGCCTCGAACGCGCTCATCCGAAAGAATCGGGAGCGCTTGGACAAGCAGCTCCGCGCCGTCCGGCCCGAAAGCCGAAAGCCGCTCTATTTCCATGCAAAGACCGCAGCCGACGAGGCGGCGTGGATCGTGCGGAAGATCCGCTTTCTCGCAGCGCAGGGGACAGAGCTTTCCCGGATCGGCGTGCTGTATCGCGCGCACTATGTCTCACGCGCCGTTGAAGAGGCGCTGATCCGGGAGAAGGTGCCGTATGTGCTCTACAGCGGCGTGGAGTTCTACAAGCGCAAGGAGATCAAGGACATTCTCTGCTATCTGCGCATGATCTACAGCGGCGACGATATTTCCTTCCTGCGCACGGTCAACGAGCCGCGCCGCGGCGTCGGACGGACGCGAATCGCGTTTTTGAAGGAATATGCCGCCGCGCGGAATACGAGCCTCTATACGGCGCTTCTGGAGAACGTGGAATCGCCGCTGTTCCGGCAGAGCCGTGCCAAGGAGTATGTGCGCCTGATCGAAAGGTACCGCGCCATCTATGCGCAGATGGATCTGACCGATCTGGTCGCGGAGGTGCTGAATCAGAGCGGCTATGAGGCGATGCTCCGCCTGTGCGGCGAGGAGGATCGGCTCGACAATCTGGCCGAGCTGAAGCAGGCCGTCTATGACTATGCCCGAAAGGCGGGGGAGCAGGTCTCGCTGGGCGGCTATCTGGAGCATGCAGCGCTCTTTACCAACATGGATACGGCAGAGCGCGCTGCCGCCGTCAAGCTCATGACCATCCACAGCGCCAAGGGCCTCGAGTTTCCGGTCGTGTTTGTCTGCGGCATGTCCGAGGGGATTTTCCCGGGAAAACGCGCCAACACGCGCGAAAAGCTGGAGGAGGAGCGGCGGCTGGCCTACGTCGCCTTCACCCGTGCGCAGGATCTGCTTTATCTTTCGGACGCGTCCGGCAAAAATTACGACGGCTCCTTCCGCTATCCGTCGCGGTTTGTATTTAATGCGGAACGCGAAAACGTCGATTACGCTGTGGAGCTGGAGCCGGAGCTGCTGGAGGAGGCTATGTGCCACATCGGCCGCACAGAGCGTGTCACCGCACCTGCGGAGGCGCCCGGCGTAAAGCGCGGCGCGCGTGTCCGGCATGCGATCTTCGGAGAAGGGGAGGTCATCGGGCTTGCGCAGGAGGGACGCGCGTATATCATTCAGTTCGATTCCATCGCCACGCCGCGCACACTTTCCGTGCAGGCGGTAAAACCGGCATAAGCGCGGCACAGAAAAGGAAAATTGTAAAAACCCCGCCGTGACCTCTTGACAAAACGGCGGGGAAATACTATAATTGTTCATGCTGTTTGAGCAGTAGGCGTATTCCTGTGAACGCAATGCTGATCCAGCACTGATCGTATATGGGCCTGTAGCTCAGCTGGGAGAGCGAACGGTTCAATTCTATGCCCCCAAATTTGGGGATGTAGCGCAAGCGTCCGGCAGATGGTTCGCATCTATGCCGCCAAAAAAGTCAATAAGGGCCTGTAGCTCAGCTGGGAGAGCGTTCGGTTCGCATCCGAGAGGTCGAGAGTTCGAGTCTCTTCAGGTCCACCAAAATGTTCGGAATTTTCTGGTTTTTGCAGAAGATTCCGAACTTTTTTGTATCTTTCAAAATCAGACGCTCTCAACAGTCGCAATTCTGCCACCATTCGGTTCGCATCCCACACAAAGCCGTCTGAAATCATCAAAGGAAACACGAAATTCAACCTCCAAACGGTAATCCCGGTACACATAGACGGCCTTGATAAGCTGCGATACGATCATCTTCTTCGCTTCAAAGGTGCAGTTGTCGTAAAGATCAGCCCAGCTTTCCAGTTTCTCAAATTCGGCCTGTTCCTGCGCGGCGCTTTCCAGTTGATGCTCCATGTCGGCTTTTTGTGCGTCTACCTCCTGTGAAAGCTCTGCGATCTCTTCTTTGCATTTTGCAACAAGGCTGTTCAGCAGGTCAACATTCAAGCGGCTTTTACCGCGAATGACGTTGATTGTTTCGGCTTCATAGTCAGAAAGCTCCTTTTGCTTTTCCTCCAGCCGCATGGCAGACATTTTGTAGCGGCTTCTGGCAAGCGCTGCGGCTTTTTCGTGCTGCTCGGCGATCAGACTACGAAGAGAGATTTCAAATGTAGAGCCAAGGGTTGAAATATTCATTGCTTCTTTCTCCTCCTTACCCATGTCAGTTTGTCATCATTTACGAGGTGATGGCACACACCCTTTTTTATTTTTCCACTTATCCAATATGGGGATGTGCTCAGCAAGTAATTTGTTACCGGAGCCACGACTGCTTGCTCCATTACAGCCAGCATATGTTCAAAGCCGTTCGGATGGGTTCGTTTCGCTGTGTCCTTTACTCCGTCGAATGTTTCGTCCTTCAACACATCAAATTGATTAGCCAAGCTACCGCTACCCAATTCCATCACACCGCGTCGTATAGTTTCAGCAGCATAAAAGTCAACACGGCGATCATCAAGGTCCTCGGCATAATCTGGAAAACTAGATAGGTCATCCCCCGAAAAAGAGTCCATGCTTTCGGCATCTCCATATGCCAAATATAGTTCGCTAATATACTTTTGCTCATCTTCAGTCGCTACTGCAGGAACCGGCACATTAGCCGGTCTTGGTAGCGACTTTATTTTTTGCTGTATTTCATCAATCAGCGCTAAATCTATTTCTGATTCTTTTGCGATCTGTGGCATGGAAGAGCCATTGATGATATCCAGCAGGATGTTCTCTAACAGCTTGGCGCAGGCAGTTGAAGGGTCATCAGCTGCAATATCATGCTTAACCAACCAATCCACCACGTTGTCATAGGAGTCAGAGTCGTCCATCCGATCCCATATCCATTTTGAGAACTTGTCCAGATCACGGTAGTCATAAAGGTACTGTGCATCTTTCGGCTGTATGGGGCGGCTCCCCTTTATATACCGATATTTTGTATCTGGCTGTCGCTTTAACATTTGACAGGAGTCCATTGCGGCATCTTTTACAAAATTCCCGACAAGCTCTGTGAAGTAATCGTATTCCGATGTTCCAAACGAAATAAACGGGGAAAGGCCTAAAGCATACTCGGAAAATGTCATGCCTCATTTACCTCCTAGTCTTAAAATTTATTCTCTGTCCGAGCGTGTCCGTGACTGTCCGTCCAGTCCGCTTTGCAAGTAGGCTAATTTGCTACAATGAAGTCAGTAAACCGGACTGACAGAAACCCTCAATGCGAGTACTATGCATTTTATTATAGCACATGAGGATTGAGATTTCTACACTTTTGCATATTTTGATTCTGCGAACACACATGAAAATTCGCGGAGATAAAAAATCTGTTTACTTAGGCAGGAAAAGTTTAGTCCGAATAGCGCTATGAGGACGGAAAGGAGAATCAATGACAAGCTACGAGCGAAAAAACTGGATCGTCAACATTGAAAACAGCGCCGCTGCTGTTGAATCTCGTCTAAGATCAGCAGGAGTAAAGTCCGTCCTTGAACGCTATGGAGTACATGAAATTCAAGATTTGAATTCAAGTGATCTCCCCATTGTATTCAGCGACTTATACGCTATCGAAGTTGATATGGACTGATACATCTGCCCTGAGCAAGACATTAAACTGCTCACCGCCAGACACCGCATCACTTGATCACTGATGGCTCAACGGTATCTGGCGGAACAAGTAAATAATGTAGCTGCCTTTTGAGCGGGTTTGCTGCAATCCGAAACGGAGAAATCTGTTTGGGTTGCGGTTCTTTTCCTGTGCCCGTAGCAGCTGCACCGAATTCCTCCGTTTCGAGAAATCAAAACGGAGGAATTTTTATGATAATCAAGTACGCATTCCGGGACGGAGCTGTGACGGAAGTCGAGGTTTCCGATGAAATCGGTGCCGTCATTATCGACCTGGACCGCCAAGAGTACAACGTCAATCACAAGGAAGTCCGTCGGCATTGCTCCCTGGACGCTTTTAACTTGGATGACGCACTGTTCCCCTCGGATGACGATGTTGAGGCGGAGGTCGCTACCAAAGACGAATACCGCAGGCTGTATGCCGCCATCGACCAGCTTTCTCCCCGGCAGCAGTACCTCATCCGTCAGGTCTATTTTGAAGGTCGAAAATACACAGATATCGCCCGTGAGGAAGGCGTTGACCGCACTGCAATCAGCCACGCCACCGACCGTGCCATCAAAAATCTGAAAAAAATCCTCGCGTGACCGTCCCGTTTTGCCGTTCCCGTGGCCTACCTGTGAAGAGCACAACAAATCCGCTCTTCGGAAAGGACGGTAAACCCGTGAGACACAACTTGAATATCCGTGTTTCGGACAAGCCCCAAAACGGTGGTGTAGTTGCTTGCAGAACGGTCAGCATCCGTGAAAAGCTCTTCACGCTGCTCCTGGGTCCCAAGCAAAGGGTCATGGTCGTGGTTGCCGGCAACAGTGTCGAGTCCATCGCCATCATCGAAGTCCCGATGGGAGGTGGCGTACATGAGTATCTTCGGTGTCCTTAAGCCAAACGGTTATCGGCAGTTCAATACGGCATACATTGAGATTTCAAAGAAACAGGGCAAATCCGAACTTGCCGCTGCGGTGGCTCTTCTGCTCACCTGCGGCGATGGAGAGGAACGCGCCGAGGTCTACGGCTGTGCTGCCGACCGACAGCAGGCATCCATCGTTTTCAATGTGGCAGCTGACATGGTGCGGATGTGTCCGGCACTTTCCAAGCGGGTCAAGATACTGGATTCCCAGAAGCGGCTCATCTATCAGCCAACGGGCAGTATCTACCAGGTGCTCTCTGCCGATGTCGGCAACAAGCACGGCTTCAACACCCACGGTGTGGTGTTCGATGAGCTGCACACCCAGCCGAACCGCAAGCTCTTTGATGTTATGACGAAAGGCTCCGGCGATGCCCGTATGCAGCCACTGTATTTCCTTATCACCACGGCCGGCAACGATACGAAGTCCATCTGCTATGAGATCCACCAAAAGGCCAAGGACATCATCGAGGGTCGGAAGATCGACCATACCTTCTATCCCGTTATCTACGGTGCGGAGGAATCGGACGATTGGACAGACCCAAAGGTCTGGAAAAAGGCCAACCCATCCCTCGGCATCACGGTGGGTATCGACAAGGTCAAGGACGCCTGCGAGTCGGCAAAGCAAAACCCAGGCGAAGAGAACTCCTTCCGCCAGCTGAGACTCAACCAATGGGTCAAACAGGCGGTGCGCTGGATGCCGATGGACAAGTGGGACAAATGCGAGTTTGCCGTCAGCGAGGACGATCTGGAAGGTCGTGTCTGCTATGGCGGTCTGGATCTGTCCTCCACAACGGATATTACGGCATTCGTGCTTGTGTTCCCGCCGGAAGATGAGAACGACAAATACATCATCCTGCCGTACTTCTGGATACCGGAGGACAACCTGGAACTCCGGGTCCGGCGAGACCATGTGCCATACGATGTATGGGAACGGCAAGGATACCTCCAAACCACGGAAGGCAATGTCGTTCACTACGGCTACATCGAGAAGTTCATCGAGAGATTGGGTGAGCGTTTCAATATTCGGGAGATTGCCTTTGACCGCTGGGGTGCTGTGCAGATGGTGCAGAACCTTGAGGGCATGGGCTTCACGGTCGTTCCTTTCGGACAGGGGTTCAAAGATATGTCCCCGCCCACCAAGGAACTGATGAAACTGGTGCTGGAGCAGTGCATCGCCCACGGCGGACATCCGGTTCTGCGCTGGATGATGGACAACATCTTCATCCGCACCGACCCTGCCGGAAACATCAAGCCGGACAAGGAAAAATCCACAGAGAAAATCGACGGTGCCGTGGCAACAATCATGGCACTGGATAGAGCCATCCGTTGCGGCAACGACACCGCCGAATCTGTTTATGATAACCGAGGGATTTTGTTCATTTAATCCCACTGCTGATGCCAGGCATTGGCAATACGCCTTTTGATTTTTTGAAGTTCCCCACTTTGCCCTTTAAAGATATATTCCAAGTTCTCGTTCATTAGTTCTTCATCCCTTGGCGTATTGTTAGGGCAATATGCAAAAATTGCTTTCTGCACTTTGCTTTTAATTTCATCTTCTGTAATTAAAGACCAAGAATGGGTAAATAACGGCCGATGGAATACCAGATATTCTTCGGACAACTCTCTAAAGTCGTAGCTTCCTTTTAAGCCAGCGGTTTGGGTTACTGCTGTATCAGACCACTTATCAACAATTTTGCAGAGTGGGCTAAATTCGGGTATCCAATAAACCGCAGCCGAAATCTCAAAACTTCCCTTTGTATGAAGAGCTTTTTGTAATGCGCAGAAGCCCAGATTCATTCCGACGCTGAATTCGTCATCGCATTTCCCTCGGTCAAGGCATACTCCATTTTTGATGCGCCACGCTTCAAAATACTCAATATCATCCACTATTGAGTTTTTGGGTTGCGACAAGCGCGTAAAGTGCTGGACAATATAACCATTGGCATTCTCTGAGCCTGTAATTGCCGGAACTATCCAATTGATTTGGTAGTCAAAGGAAAATCCTGCACTGTGATAGCAATTGACTTCGTCTATGTAACGAGAAGATTCCATAAGTAGGCACCCTTTCATCTGCTTTCTGAAAGCATTATATCATATTCAATGTCCAATAAACAGGACAGAAGGAGGATTTATGTCACTATTTTCAGGGCTGTTCAAATCCAGGGACAAGCCTCAAAACCGCACAGCTGGCAGCAACTACGCCTTTTTTATGGGTGGTACGACCTCCGGCAAAACAGTGACAGAACGCTCGGCCATGCAGATGACCGCCGTGTATTCCTGCGTCCGCATCCTGTCGGAAGCCGTCGCAGGACTGCCGCTGCACCTTTATAAATACACGGACAGCGGTGGCAAGGCAATGGCGCTTGACCATCCGCTCTATCACTTGCTCCATGATGAGCCGAATCCGGAGATGAGTTCCTTCGTGTTTCGGGAAACCCTCATGACGCATCTGCTCCTCTGGGGTAACGCCTATGCGCAGATCATCCGCAACGGTAAAAATTAAATCGTTGCACTGTACCCGCTTATGCCAAACAAGATGTCGGTGGACAGAGACGAGAACGGCCGGCTTTACTACACCTATTAAGGCTTCATGCTTTGTGCTCTTGGAGATTCTTACGGTACTGCACCGGCGTCTGCCCAACGTTCCTTTTGAATTGCGTCTGAAAATGACTTTGGCTGGAAAAGCAGAGATAGCTGCTGATCTCGCCAAGGGATTTTTCCGTGAATCGAAGCAAAGACTTTGCTTCCTGTATGCGACATTGCGCGATATAAGCGCCGATCCCCATTCCCAGCTCCTGCTGAAATTTCCGAAACAGATACGCCCGGCTCATTCCGGAAAAAGCAACGACATCTTCTGCCTGAATGGGTTCATTGATATGGGAATTGATAAACTGCATACAGTTGTATACTTCATGTGAAATATTGGAGGGAAGCTTTTGCTGAGCGACCCGGCGGGCAAAGTCTATAGGCATATTGTATTGCAGATTTTTGATGGCATCCTCAGACTGCATTTTTTCGCACTCCTGAATATAAGTATCGATCAGCTGATAGGTCTGCTCAATGTCCAGGCCGCCGGGGATGGCAGCTGCCTTCCCAATCATGGTAGCCCATCCGATGAAAATGTTCTTTGCCTGTCGCAGAGGAGTTTCTGCCACTTTTCCTTCCTGAACCGTAGGCGAACTTGCCGTGGCAAGAAAAAGCTGTTCCAGTTTTTCTGCGTCACCGTTTTGGATCATCGTCAGCATCTGCTGTTCAAATTGATAGGTGCCGTGCTGCCGACGTTCTTCCCGCTCCTGATAGGTTTGCCAGGAGTGACGCTGCGCGATCACTTTCTGAAACTGGGTATCGGTAATGCCAAAGGCCTGACCGATATCCAGTTTTTCGCCGGTAAAGGTAAAATGAAGAAAAAGCAACAGATTCAGAAATTGATTATAGGTGTATTGGGGAATGCTGCGCAGAAAGGATGCAACTTCCTCGTAACGGTTGATGGGAAGCATGTTTTTCCGAATATAGGAACGAATGAATTCTTCTGTCACCGGCGTGCTGTATGCCGGCCCCAGAACAAAGGCGTGCAGCCCATCGCCGCATGTTACAAGTCCATAGTACCCCGTATCGGAGGAAACATAGACAGAAGGGCTTTTGTATCCTGTCATCTTGGAAAAAACAAATGGGTAAGGGTCTCCTTCTTCATAAAATCCGGAGGCGCAGACAAAGTGCTCCTTTTCATACATGGCAATGGGAAGATAGTGGGAAGCATAAAAAATCTCGCAGAAATTCTGATAGTTTTTCATAAAACTCGCCTCCGTAGATAAATATATAAAATTATAGACTATTATGCAATACAAAGCAATGGGCAATTTGTATAATATGAGTACAAACTTCCCCAATTATCTCTGGATTTCTGTGTGGAATTGCTTAAAGAAAGGACGAAGTCCATGACCATTGATTTGAACAAAGGATGGTTCTTTTGCAAAGAGGACGGCATACCAGTGGAAACGGATCTGCCGCACGACGCCATGCTGGCAGAAGCCCGTGACAGAATCTGTCGGAACGGAGTCAATACCGGATATTTCCCCGGCGGAAAATATCGGTATGAAAAGCGATTTGTTCTGGAAGAAGCGGCGGTCGGGAAATCCATCGTCCTGCATTTTGAAGGCGTCTATCAGAATTGCAGAGTCTATCTCAACGGCCTTGCGGTCGGCGCGCACCACTACGGTTATACCGCCTTTGACGTGGACATTTCCAATGCCGTTCAGGCGGGAGAGAATCTGCTGCGCGTTACGGTGGACAATTCGCTGGAGCCGAACTGCCGCTGGTATTCCGGTTCCGGCATCTATAGACCGGTAACGATGTGCATCCAAGACAAAAATCATATTTCCGGCGTGCATCTGGAAACTTTGGACATTCACCCGGCAAGGGTGCGAGTGGAGATAACAACGACCCGGCCTTGCGATGTGACCGTGGAATTTTACGACGGTGATACCCGTGTAGCTTCCGGCTCTCCGGGGGTCTTGGAAATTCCGGATGCGAAGCTGTGGAGTGCGGAGAACCCATATTTATACCACGTTCTGGTGAGAACCGATACGGATGAGCAAACGATTTTCTACGGGATCCGGAATCTCGCCTGGAGCGCCGAAACCGGACTGACTGTTAATGACGAGCCGGTACTGCTCCGGGGCGGCTGCATCCACCATGACCACGGTGTCCTTGGTGCCTGCGAATATCAGGATGCAGAGGAGCGGCGGATTCGGATTCTGAAAGAAAGCGGGTTCAACGCCGTCCGCATGGCCCATAACCCGGCCTCTCAAACCACGCTGGAGATCTGCGACCGGCTAGGAATGTACGTGATGAACGAGACCTTTGACGGATGGTACATTCCCAAGACCTACCACGATTATTCCCGGTGGTTTGAGACGGATTGGAGATCAGACGTAACAGCCATGGTGGAATCCTCACGGAACCACCCCTGCGTCATCATGTATTCCATCGGCAACGAAGTTTCGGAAACCGCGACACCAAAAGGCGTGGAGGTCTGCAAACGGCTGACGGAATTTGTCCACAGTCTGGATAACACGCGCCCTGTCACAGCAGGCGTGAATGTGCTGCTGAACGTTTATGCCAGTATGGGCATGGGTGTATACAAGGACAAGGGAGATTACAAACCGGAACCGCTTCCGCCAAAGCGGGGGTATCGGGAAAAAAAGACCGGATCAGCCTTTTTCAACGCCATGACGCAGAAGCTGGGAAAGCTGATGTTCTTTATGGCCGCCGGGAAGCGGGGCGACAAAGCCTGCCGGGGCGCTGCTGAAAGCCTGGACATTCTGGGGCTGAACTACGCTTCCTCCCGATACGACCCGGATGCCCGGAAGTACCCGAATCGGATGATGGTCGGTGCGGAGACCATGGCGGCGGATCTACCCTACAACTGGGAGCGGGTAAAAAAATATCCGCAGCTCATCGGAGATTTTGTCTGGTCAGCGTGGGATTATCTGGGGGAAGCCTGCATGGGCTGGACCTATGAAAGCTACAAGGGGCTGCCGCTGCTTGCCAATCAGGGGATGATCGATATGACCGGAAAGCCTCTGGCGGCGATGGCGTATCTGCAAGTGGTCTGGGGACTTCGGAAGGAACCGTTTATCGGCGTGCATCCACTGAATCACGCAAAGGAGTCTCCGACAAAAGGCTCCTGGCAGTTTACGGATGCCACAGACAGCTGGAACTGGCCGGGTTACGCGGATACAAAAGCGACGATCGAAGTCTACGCGCCTGGGAATGCGGTGCGGCTGTTACTGAACGGGAAGGAAATCGGAACGAAAGGGCTGAAAGACTTCAAGGCAGTCTTCACCACGCGATATCAGCCGGGGACGCTGACGGCAGAGGCGCTGGACGCTGGCGGGAGGGTGCTATCTTCCTACAGCCTGTCCGGCGGAACAGGAGAAATACGGCTGTGCGCCGTGCCGGAAAAGCGGACGCTGCGCGCCGGCAGCACGGATCTGTGCTATCTGCCCATTGAATTTGTAGATGGGGACGGAAAGCTGCTTCCCACGATAGAGCAGCCGGTGGAAGTACTGGCCGATGGCGGGGTTTCTCTGATCGGCATGGGCAGCGCCCTGTACAAAACAGATGAGAGCTTCCTGCAAAACCACTGCCGGGCTTACCGCGGGCGGGCGCTGGCCGTGCTGAAAGCCGGAAGCAAGCCCGGAAAAGCAGCCGTAACCATAAACTCAGCCGGTGTGGAGCCGGTAACAATATACTTGGAGGTAGAATGAATGAAAACAAAGACAATACACAAGCCGCTTCTCAGCGGCGGATTGTTCGACAAGCCCTTTATGGACAGCCGGGCAACCACCCAGACCGTATCCACAAAGGAATGGGTGTTGGGGCACCTGATCGGCCCGTTGGGACTGATTTTTGTGGTCAATACCATTGCGGCGCTGGTTGAAAAGTTTTTCACCCAGCAGACCGGCGCCATGTATGGCGTGGACAATATTTCCATGATTATGAAGATGGGCGGCGTATATGAAGTCGTTATGACTGTGGCAAAAATCCTTGCCATGGGCACCGGTCTTCTCAACGGCTGGCTGATCCAGCATACCCAGTGCCGGCAGGGTCGTATGCGTCCGTGGTATCTGATTTTTGGATTTATTTCCATAATCATCGGCAGCCTGATTTTCCTGTTCCCCGGGAAGACGATGGGAGAGAACTACTGGTACTATTTCTTCTTCCTGCTGATCTGCTATCATACGGTCGGTTCCAGCTATTTCTATCTGTTTCGGGACACGATCTGTTCCCTGACGTCCCGCAGTCCCAGGGAGAAGGCGTTTATTCAGTATATCCGGAAAATGTCCTGGACACTGATCTCCGGCATTATTATCGGTATGCTGCTGAACATGGTGGCGCTTCCCATGTGGCTGGAGAAGGATATCACCGGCTACCCGAAGCTGATGCTGGTTCTGTCGGCCATTGCCATTCCGCTGCTGCTGCTGGAATACTTCTATACCCGTGAACGCATCACGGAGGATGTGACGCTAGAGCAGAGCAAGCCCGGCGAAGAAAATATTCCCCTGAAGCAGCAGCTGAAGGCGCTCTTCAGCAACAAGTACTATGTGATTTTGCTGACTCTTACCACAATCGGCGGCATTGTGGATAATTTCAAGGGCGGCAATGTACAGTATTTTTACATCAAGTTCCTGCTGGGAGGCGCAGAAAACCCCCTGATGTACACTATTTACACGGTGATTACCGGCTCCATGACCGGCATCGGCGCATTCATCATCTATCCCATGGCCAAAAAATTCGGCATCAAAAATCTGACGGTCGCCGGATATGCCATTGCATTGTTTGGAAGCGTTCTTGGCTGGATGTTCCCGGATCAGCTGGTGCTCGCTCTGATCGCGGGCTTTCTGCGGCAGGTGGGCTGGCTCCCCAATGCGTACATTTTTGCAACGCTCATGTGCTATGCCTTTGACAGCATCGAATACAAATCCCATCTGCGTCTGGAAGGCATGATGGGTGTTGCGGTGATTACTGCCATCCAGTGGCTGATCTATGCACCCTTTGCCGGCGGCTTTGAGTCCGGAATCCTGAAGCTGGGCTTTGTGGACGCCGTCGGCGTAGCACCCAGCGCAGAAGTGATCCGGTTTATGACGATGTCTTTCTATTTGTTCGATATTATTTTGGCGGCTGCGGTGGTTATCCTGCTGCCCTTTGTGGATGTGGAGAAGTATCTGCCGGAAATCAACACAGAGCTGCTGGATCGAAAAAAGCAGGCGGTGCTGGCCCGGGGCGAAGTGTGGGTCGCCCCCGATGAGCAGCAGCGGCTGGAGGATGAGGCGGCCGAACGAATCCACGAGGAACACAGAATCGAGGATCTAAAGGCCCGCTGCGCGAAAAAGGGGCTGGACTTTGACACAGAAAACGCCAAATATCTGGCGAAGCAGGCAAAGAAAGCTGCCAAAAAGAAAAAATAAGGGGTGATCGGTCATGCTGGAAATCCGGAATATTCAAATAGACGGCAAAGCTGACAACAGAACAGATCATTTGGAGCCGGAGCTGACGTTTGCTTTGGAAAGTGATGTTCCCGGAACCAGCCTGGCAGAAGCCTCAGTAACCGTCTGCGGTCAAACATTTGACTGCGGAAACGACCAGACCGGGTTTCCGTTAAAGGGTCTTGCCTTGCAGCCCTTTACGGAATATCCGCTGGAGATACGGGTACGGGATAACCACGGACAGGAAGCCGCTGCGGCGGCTTCCTTCCGAACCGGACGGCTGAAGCTTCCCTGGAAGGCATCTTGGATAACGGATAAGGATTACAGCTTCGGCAAAAAACAGTCTCCCGTTCCCATGACCTTCCGCAAGTGCTTTCCCATTGAAAAGCCGATCCGGCGGGCGTACATCACAGCCACGGCCATCGGCATTTATGAGTTGAAGCTGAATGGCGAAAAAGTCGGAAACAGTTATTTCGCCCCCGGTTTCACCAGCTACAAAAAGAATCTGCAATACCAGTTTTATGATGTGACGGAACAGCTGGCCTGCTCCAATACCCTTATCGCCGTTGTCGCGGGCGGATGGGCGGTAGGGCGTTTTACATACGAGAACAAAAATAAGATCATAGCACCCCGGCAGGCACTTCTGCTGGAGTTATTTATAGAGTACACCGACGGTACAGCGGAAAGCATCGTTACCGACAGCAGTTGGGAGGTAACGCTTCAGGGCAATTACCGCAAAGCCTGTTTGTATGACGGGGAAACTTACGACGCCTCCGCTGATCTGAAAGCAGTCAGCTGGAAACGCGCGGATGCCGTGCGGCTTCCGTTCCGCCCGGAGATCGCGCTGGAAAACAGCCGTGTTATCTGCCGGGAAATTCTGCATCCCGTTTCCCATTTTGAAAACGGCGATGGGGAAACGATCTATGATTTCGGTCAGAATTTTGCCGGAGTCGTGGAGCTGGAGCTGGAGGGGCAGCGGGGACAGACCATTACCGTCCGTCATGCAGAGGTGCTGGACGGGGACAATCTATACACAGCGTCCCTACGAACGGCCAAAGCAGAACTCTGCTACATATGCAAAGACGGAAAACAGGTCTATTCTCCCCGGTTTACTTATATGGGGTTTCGCTACATTGCTGTTCGGGGCATAGACCCGGAGCTGCTTCGTGTGCGGGCGCTGGCGCTGTCCTCCGACTACGAGGAAACCGGTAGCTTCTCCTGCTCGGATGAACGGATTAACCATCTGCAAAGCAACATCCGGTGGAGCGGACGCTCCAATTTTGTGGACATCCCCACAGATTGCCCTCAGCGCGATGAGCGGCAAGGCTGGACGGGGGACATGGCAGTGTTTGCCAATACTGCGTGTTATAACTTCAATCTGAGCCGCTTTTTGGAAAAGTGGCTTCTGGATATGCGTTTAGAGCAGAGCTGGGGCGGTGGAATTCCCACAGTGGTACCGATCCATGGCTGTTCGACCCCGGTAGTGGCGACCGCCTGCTGGGGCGACAGCTGTATCCTTGTTCCCTGGGCAGAATATCGGGCCCGGGGGAATCTGGAGCTTCTCCAGCGGCATTATCCCTGCATGAAGCGATACATGAAAGCAGTAAAATTCTGGGCATTTCTCTCCGGATTCGGACAGAGGAAGTATATCTGGAAGTGGCTCTTTCAATTCGGCGACTGGTGTGCTCCGGAGGGGTATGTCAGGGACTGGATGGCAAAGGGTAAATGGGTCGCCACGGCTTACTATGCCAATTCCTGCGCAATCATGGCCGAGATCGCCGGACTTTTGGGAGAAACGAAAGATGCAGCGCACTATGCCGAATTGCGCAGAAGCATCTGCGGCGCGTTTCGCGCCGTCCTCACGGACGGCAGAGGAACGCTGAAAAAGGAGTTTCAGACCGGCTATGTGCTTCCCCTGTATTTCGGCATGGAGCAGGGGGAAAACCGGGAAACCATGGCAGCCAACCTCAACCGTCTGGTGGCGGAGAAGGGCTTCCATCTGAATACTGGCTTTACCGGCACGCCCTATCTCCTGTTTGCACTGGCGGATAACGGGTATGTGGATACCGCCTATCGCGTGCTGATGCAGGACACCTGCCCATCATGGCTTTACTGCGTCAGAATGGGCGCAACGACGTTCTGGGAGCAATGGAACACCATTACACCGGATGGAAAGGTGCGCGACCCCTCCATGAATCATTATGCCTATGGCGCGGTGGGAGATTTCCTCTATCGCCGCGTACTGGGACTGGAACCCACCGAGGGCGGGTACCGGCATTTCCGGGTAAAGCCGGTACCCGGCGGCGGAATAACATGGGCGCAGGGCAGCGTCCGAACACCCTACGGTGAAATTTCCCTCCGCTGGGAGCAGACGGAGGACGACTTCCGGGTGACGCTGGACATCCCGGTTTCGACAACCTGCACGCTAACCCTTCCTGATGGAGAGACAATCGAGCAATTGAGCGGTCATCACACGATCTCGGCCGCACGGAGAAAGGATGAAACAACATGAAATTTCAACTTCTTGGCGCTTCTTCGCCGGAGGAATCTGTAAGAGAGCGGGCGCACAGAGCCATTGCCCGCGAAGCCGCGGCAGAAGGCATCGTGCTGCTGGAGAATAACGGCGTGCTGCCGATGCAGCCGCAGAAGATCGCGCTTTACGGCGCGGGCAGCCGCATGACCGTCAAGGGCGGCAGCGGCAGCGGCGACGTTCATGAGCGCTACAGCGTGACCATTGAGGAAGGCCTGAAAAACGCCGGATTTGCATTTCCGACGACGCTGTGGATGGATCGTTTCCAGGAAAAATACGAGGCGGATATTGCAGCATGGCGGCAGGGACTTGAGAAACAGGTTCAGAAATACAGTCCGGTGCAGACCATGCAGATGTTCATTTTTATCGGGGAGCATCCCATGCCATACCCTGCCTGCACGCCGGTGCTGGCGGATGAACTAACGGATGAAACAGACACTGCCATTTATGTCCTTTCCCGGCAGGCGGGAGAAGGAAAGGATCGCAGAGTGGAAAAGGGCGACTATCTCCTGTCCAATGTAGAAACCGAAAGCCTGCGGCTGCTGCGGAAACACTACAAGAAGCTGATGTTGATCCTCAACTGCGGCGGCGTGATGGATCTGTCCATTCTGGACGAGATCCCAATGGATGCAGTGCTGTTTTTCGGACAGGGGGGCATGGAGGGCGGCAATGCGCTGGCGGACATCCTGACCGGAAAAACCTGCCCCAGCGGCTGCCTGACAGACACATGGACGATCCGCTATGACGACTATCCCAGCGCCGATACCTTCAGCCACCGCAACGGCGATCTGGAAAACGAGGAATACGCCGAGGATATCTATGTTGGCTATCGCTGGTTTGATAAGCAGGGCGTGAAGCCCCGCTATCCCTTCGGCTACGGCTTGAGCTACACGGACTTTTCTGTGGAAGTGAACAGCGTGACCCAGTCCGGCGTGGAGCTTACCGTAACCAATACCGGCGGGAGCTCTGGGAAAAAGGTGCTGCAAATCTATGTATCCAAGCCGGAGGGCGCACTGGAGCATGAGGTCAGAGCCTTGGTTGGTTTTGCGAAAACCAAGTGCTTGGGGCCGGGGCAGCGGCAGACCCTGTCTATCCCTTTCCGTTTGGAGGATATTGCGTCCTTTGATGAATCCCGCTCCGCCTTTGTGCTGGAAGCCGGGGAGTATCGGGTCAAGCTAAATGATACGGCGGCGGGCAGCTTCTGCGTGGAAGCGGAACGGGTGCTGGAAACGGTAGAGTCTATCGGCACAAAATCCGGAAAACCGATTTCTCAGACGGTATCTCCCAAGGCGGCGGCTGTGCTGAAGCAGCTGGGTGATCGGGACAAGCTCCGGCTGGTGGTGGGCGGCGGCTATGACATTCGGTGCTATAATAATGTCATGGGCGCGGCAGGGCGAACCTGCACCAAGCTTTTGAAAAAAGGCATTCCCAACATTGCCATGGCCGATGGCCCTGCCGGGCTGAACGTCAACCAGTTCAGCACCCTGACGCGCAACGCCGTTCCCCGGTATCCGGAGGGGCTTCCCAAGGACTGGCAGTGGGGATGGCTGGCGAAGGCGAACCCCTTCCTCCGGAAGATCCCGGGAAAAGGGAAAACGGTCTATCGCTATATGACCGCATGGCCCAGCGAAACCGTACAGGCGCAGACCTGGAACACGGAACTTTTGGAGGAGATCGGCAAAGCAGTTGGCCGGGAGATGCTGGAGATCGGCGTGTCCGTCTGGCTGGCGCCGGGACTCAATATTCACCGCAATCCCCTGTGCGGCAGAAATTTTGAATACTATTCCGAAGATCCCGTCGTGTCCGGCAAAATGGCGGCAGCCGTTACCCGGGGCGTTCAGAGCGTGGGCGGTGTAGGCGTCTCCCAGAAGCACTTCTGCTGCAACAATCAGGAGGATAACCGCATGGAGGTCTCCGCCAATGTGTCGCAGCGGGCGCTGCGGGAGATCTATCTGCGGGCGTTCCGCATTGCCGTCACCGAGGGAAAGCCGTGGACGGTGATGTCCAGCTATAACCGCGTGAACGGAAAGCATGTGTGCAACACCTATGACCTGCTGACGCGGGTGCTGCGGCAGGAGTGGGGCTTCGAGGGACTTGTGATGAGCGACTGGAACGCCACCGAGCAGTGCTCCTACGCGGAAGCGATCAACGCCGGAAACGACCTCATCATGCCCGGCACGGCTGCCATTTCCAAAAAACTGGAGGAAGAATTGAAAACGGGCAGGCTGAACCGGGAGGCTCTGAATATCTCCGCCGGACGGGTGCTGGAGCTGGTTTTCAAGAGCGAGGCGTGCAAAGCATACAGATAGGAGATTTTTATGAACCCCATTTTACCGCTTACGGAATATGTTCCGGACGGAGAACCCCATGTGTTCGGGTCGCGGGTGTACCTTTACGGTTCCCATGACAAGGCAAACTCCGACCGCTTCTGCGTGCAGGACTATACGGTATGGTCTGCCCCTGTACATGACCTTTCAGACTGGAAATGCCACGGCGTGACCTACCGGAAGGATCAGGATCCCCGGTCAAAGCCCGGAAAGCTGGTAGATTACTACGCCCCGGACTGCGTGCGGGGAAACGATGGACGGTATTATCTGTACTACTGTGCCATGGGGCCCAATACGAAGAATTTCGGTCCCATGTCCGTGGCGGTATCCGATGACCCCGGCGGTCCATTTGAATACCTGGGAGATATTCAATACCCGGATGGAACGCCTGTGCTGAAATACCTGACCAACGACCCGGCTGTCTTGCATGATGATGGCCGTATCTGGCTGTACTATGGTTGGGGACTGGCACGGGATTTCCGAAGCAGGGTGTTTGCGCCAATTTATAATTGGGTACAGAGCAAGCTGTTCGGGCGGAGTATTTCGGAGATCAAAGCGACAAAGCCCAGCATTCTTTCCTGCGCTGTTGTGGAGCTGGAAGCGGATATGATGACGGTAAAAGCGGCGCCAAAAGCCGTGCTGGACAGCAAAACCACAGCGCCGAAAACCAGTGAACTTTATCATCATGCCTTTTATGAAGCACCATCCATCCGCAAAATCGGAGATACATATTATTTGGTCTATTCCTCCGGGGAGAACAACGAGCTGGCCTACGCCACAAGCCGCTGCCCCGATCGGGACTTTACTTACCGCGGTGTGATTATTTCGAACAGCGATCTTGGCTATGAAGGAAATAAAATACCCAAAGCCCCTGCCGGGACAATCCATGGCGGAATAGAGGAAATCAATGGACAGTGGTATGTGTTCTATCATCGCTGCACCAACAATACGGATTATTCCCGGCAGGCCTGCGCCGAACCCATCACAATCCTGCCTGACGGAACCATTCCCCAGGTGGAGATTACGACACAAGGCATGGATGGAAAGCCCATTCGTGCGACCGGGACAATCCCGGCTGCCTATGCCTGCAACCTGACCACCGGAAAGAAAATGAAGCTTGGGCTCGGAAAACCTCAAACACAGCCCAGAATCACGGAAACCGGTGGAGAGGTCTATGTTGCAGATATGGCTGACAGAACAGACGTCGGCTATAAATATTTTGAATTTCAAAAGGTCACCGGACTTCGTGTGGCTTACCGGGGAAACGGCAGGGGGGCTTTGGAAGTGCGGGCAGAAGATATACTGCTGGGTAGTATTTTGATTATTCCAAGCGAGAATTGGACTGCCAGCGAAGAAACAATTGCTTTCCCGATAGGCGTCCATAGGCTGTATCTGCGTTATCGTGGAGCCGGAACGGTGGATTTATTAGAACTCGAATTCCAAACAGAAAGGTAGCTTGCATTATGGGCAGACTCTGGAACCGATATATTCGGTGGGTAATGAAGAAGATTTCATCCACAGGGCTGGAACAGGAACTTAATCAGAGCGAAGTCACCGGAGAACTGGTATTCCCGGAAATTGCCGCTGTGGCACGGCAGATGGCGGCAGAAGGAATCGTACTTCTGAAAAACGAGGGGAATACCCTGCCTCTTTCTGCGAATGATACAGTGGCGGTATTTGGTCGATGTGCTGTAGACTATTTTACGGTTGGCTACGGCAGCGGCGGCGATGTGATCACGCCGTACCGCAGGAACCTGATGGAAGGCCTGCGTGAAAATGGGGTCCACTTGTATGAGCCTTTAGCCCAACGATATAACAAATGGCGCTCAAGTCCTAAAAATGAGCCGGACGAAGGCTTCTGGGGAAACTGGCCCATGAATCATCCGGAAATGCAATTAAAAGTGAAAACTGTTGCAGAGGCTTCCGCAAATTCGGATGTTGCATTGGTCATCATTGGCAGAGCTGCTGGAGAGGATCGGGAAAACCTGCTGAAAAAGGGTAGCTTTTACTTAACGGATCGGGAAAAATCCATGCTGGAACTGGTAACAGCGCACTTCAACCGGGTCGCGGTGATTATGGATTGCGGAAATGTGGTCGACATGAGCTGGGCAGAGTCCTACGGAGATAGAATCGGTGCTATCCTTTACGCATGGCAGGGTGGCATGGAAAGCGGTACTGCGCTGGCAGATATTCTCACTGGGAAGGAAAATCCCAGCGGCGCGCTAACTGACTGCATTGCCCGGAATTATGCTGACTATCCCAGCAGTAGTTCCTTCGGTGGCAAAAACTACAATGCCTATACGGAAGATATCTATGTAGGTTATCGATATTTCGAGTCTTTTGCAAAAGACAAGGTGCTCTATCCTTTTGGTTATGGTTTATCCTACACCACATTTGAAACGCAGAGCGAAACCAAACAAGCAGACGATAATGTTACTGTGAATGTACGGGTAACAAATACCGGCAGTTTGCGTGGTAAGCATATTGTGCAGGTATATCTGGGACTGCCCTGCGGGAAACTCGGAAATCCTGTGAAGGCGCTGGCTGGTTTTGCAAAAACCCGCACGCTGGAACCCGGTGAAAGCCAGACTGTGACCATTGAGATTGATTTGCGTGAATTTGCCTCTTATGATGATTCCGGCATCAGCGGACATAAATCCTGCTTTATCCTGGAAGAGGGAGACTATCATATTGAAGTAGGCAGCAATGTCAGGGATACCAAACGCGTGCTGACCGTGCGAAAGGAAACGCTGGAAATCATCCGACAGGTTCGGGAAGTGGCTGCAGTCAAACCCGGCTGCGGATTTAACCGGTTAGTTAATCGCAACGGAAAACCGCACTACGAGGCGGTACCTACTGTCCAAAAAGATTTGAAAGCGATAATCCTGTCGGAATTGCCTCAGGAAATATGTGCAACAAGCTGGGATATTCCCTTTTCCGAAGTGATAAGCGGAAATGCTTCCATAGATTCCTTTGTTGCCCAACTTTCCCCTGAAGAACTGGACCAGTTGACCCACGGACAAGGCAAGATGAATTCTTGCTATGGTGTCAGCGGAAACGCAGGAGCTTTTGGAGGTGTAACGGAATCTTTGGGAAAACGCGGTATCCCACCAATGATCACTGCGGACGGTCCCTCCGGCATTCGGATCCGCAGAACGGTCAGTCTGCTGCCCTGCGGTACAGCACTGGCGAGCAGCTTTAACCAGGAAGGTGTGGAACTGCTGTATGGTCTTGTCAGTCGGGAAATGGATCATTTCGGTATACATATGCTGCTGGCACCAGGTATGAATATCCACAGAAATCCCCTCTGCGGCAGAAATTTTGAATACTATTCCGAAGATCCTTATCTTACAGGCAAGATCGCCGCCGCTGCAATCCGTGGCATTCAAAGCACTGGACGGTCTGCGTGTCCCAAACATTTTGCCTGCAACAATCAGGAGACACGCCGTAACCGAAACGATTCCCGTGTCAGTGAGCGGGCATTGCGGGAAATCTATCTGAAGGGCTTTGAAATTGCGATTCGGGAAAGCGCTCCGCTGGCAATCATGACCAGCTACAATAAAGTCAACGGTGTGTGGAGCCATTATCATTATGAGCTGGCTACACAGATCCTGCGTCAGGAATGGGGTTATCAGGGGCTTGTGATCACCGACTGGTGGATGCAGGAAAGCGATTCCCCGGAGTTCCCTCAGCTTAGGAACGATGCTTATCGAATCCGCGCTCAGGTGGATGTGCTGATGCCGGGTGAAATTGGAAAGAAGAATGATCCGAAAGCGCACACGCTGGTGGATTCCTTGGCTGACCCTGATGGTGTTACGCTGGCAGAAGCACAGCGGTGTGCCGGAAATGTGTTAAGATTCATCTTGAAAATAGAAGGAGCGAGAAAAAATGAGTGACAGTTCTTTCTCCAAGGATTTCCTCTGGGGTGCGGCGGCTGCCTCCGCCCAGATCGAGGGCGGCTGGAAAGATGGCGGAAGAACCCCCAGTATCTGGGATATGGCGACAAAAAAGCAGGTAAAGCACGGTGAAACCTGCCACACCGCCTGCGACCACTATCATCAGTGGAAAGAGGATGTGGCCCTGATGAAAGAAATGGGACTCAAATCCTACCGCTTTTCCATCAGCTGGTCCCGGGTGATTCCCGAGGAGGGCAAGGTGAACCCGGAAGGACTGAAGTTCTATTCCGATCTGGTGGACGAGCTGATTGCAAACGGCATCGAGCCGCTGGTGACGATTTTCCATTGGGATCTGCCCATGTGGGTCTACAAAAAAGGCGGCTGGCTGTCGGAGGGCATCGTCCCGCTGTTCCGGGAGTATACCAAGGTGGTGGTGGAAGCGCTGTCCGACCGGGTAAAATGGTGGATGACCATCAACGAGCCGGGCTGCTTCATCATGAACGGCTATATGCAGGGCGCCCATGCCCCCTTCAAGCATGATTATCTGGCGCTGTCCAGGCTGAGCCGGAACTGTATGCTTGCCCACGCCGCGTCGGTCAAAGCCATCCGGCAGTATGCAAAGCAGCCGGTGAAAGTCGGTATTGCATTTTCTACCGGCGCCTGGGTTCCGGAAAATGAAACGCCGGCAGAAATTGAAAAGGCAAGAAAGCTTAGCGTGGAGGAGGGCAACGGCCTCATGGGCAACCGCTGGTGGATGGATCCCATGCTGGCAGGCAAACCCGTCCGGGCTTACGGCATTTATGCCTCTCACGAAAGGGATATGGCGGAAATCGCACAGCCTTTGGATTTTATCGGCCTGAATATCTATACCTCCTTTAACTACGCCGACTGGGGCAGCAATCAGCGTCCCGCGCCCGGCACGCCCAGAAATGCCCTGGGCTGGGTCATTGACGAGCGGTGTATGTACTGGAACGTGCGCTTCATCTATGAAAGATACAAGCTGCCCATTATGATTACGGAAAACGGCCTTGCCGCTCACGATATGGTCAGTCTGGACGGGAAAGTCCACGATCCCAAGCGCACCGATTTTATGAAGCGGTACTTAGGCCAGCTCAAGCGGGCGGCCAATGAGGGAATTCCCCTGTTGGGCTATCAGCACTGGTCCGTGATGGATAACTTTGAGTGGGCGGAGGGCTACGATCCCCGGTTCGGGCTTGTGTATGTGGATTTCACCACGGGAAAACGGATCATCAAGGATTCTGCCTGGGAGTACAAGCACATCATTGAAACCAACGGAGCGAAGCTGTAACCATTTTGTGAGGAACTGACGTGACGCAAGTACAGAGATACGACATTTTTGACATTCGCCTGCAAGCCAAAGCAGGAAAGCCATTTGATACCCCTTTGAAAGCGCGCTTTGCCGCACCGGATGGAACAAGAATTACGGTATGGGGCTACTATGACGGCGGCGACAGGTTTCTTATTCGTTTTATGCCGGAGCAAGAGGGCAACTATACCTATGAAACCCTCAGCCCAGTGCCCGCTATGCATGGGATAACCGGTTTTTTTCCAGTGCACTGGTGTGGACGGTCACGGCAAAGTAATGCCGGACGGATTGTACCTGAAGCACGCCGATGGGACCCGGCATTTCAGCGCAGGAACGACCTGCTATGCGTGGATCTATCAGCCGCAAACCGTCCGGGCGGATACGATCGCCGAGCTTGAGAAGGGGTCCTTCAACAAGATCCGGATGTGCATATTTCCCAAGTGGTATCTCTACAACGAGCAATAGCCAGAGCTTTACCCACTTGCCGGAGAACCGGGGCGCTATGATTTTGGTACGCCCAATGTAAAATTGTTTCAGCGGCTGGACGAGGCTGTCGCCCGGCTGCGGAAACTGGAGATTCAGGCGGATATCATTCTGTTTCATCCCTATGATGCAGATAACTGGGGCTTTTCCCACATGTGCAGGGTGCAGGACGAGAAGTATATCCGCTATGTGACGGCACGGTTGGGCGCGTTCTCCAACGTCTGGTGGAGCGCTGCCAATGAGTACAACCTGTTTCGCAGCGGCTACAAGGCAAAGAAAAGCGGATGGCAGCGCATTTTAAGCTGCATCCGCGAGAACGACCCCTACCCAGCCGCCACGGTTATCAGATAGAGATCGTCGATACATGGAGCATGGAGCGGCGGATTCTGGACGGGGAATATCAGGGCGTTTGCGAAGTGCCGTTGGAAGGGAAACCCTATATGGTGGTGTTTGCCCGAAAAATCCGCGCCACCCCGCTGCCGGAGAAATTCGATCCGGACTGCCTCCTGCGGGATCTCAGACATTATCCCGGCGGAAAAAATATCTACCGGCTGCTTACAAAAACGCCCCTTCTGGGCGGCAATACCTTTGTCCTGTATGATTCCCTTCGCCATTTGCAGACCATGGCAGGGGACGTTGTAACAGAGCGGATGATTGAGGCGCTTTGCGGTTATGCCAACGAAGGAAAACTGCTGCACCATCTGTTCGGAATGCTGAAAAAGGAGTAATACCATGAAAATACAGATCGACCGAAACGGAAAAACCATTCCTACCGATGATTCCTGGCAGTTTGGCATCGGCAACGACCACGCCTGCCAGATGCTCCGTGCGGACGTCTGCGAGCACGTCAAGCTGGCGCATGATGAGCTGGGGATCCGCTATATTCGCTTCCATGGAATTTTTGACGATGATCTGCTGGTGATCCAGCGGCTGACGGACTACTTTAACTTCGCGGCCATGCCATGGGCCGGGAAGGTTCAGGAGCTGAGCTTCCGGCAGATCGCCAACGTATTTGACAATGTGTTGAAGTGCGGCATGAAGCCCTTTGTGGAGCTGTCCTTCATGCCCAGCGCCATTGCGAAAGGGAAAAAAGTCGGCCTCCGCTACCGCAATCACATCGATATGCCGAAGCACATGGCGCGCTGGTGCGATCTGGTCGAAAAATTCATCCGCTTTCTGCTGGAGCGATACGGAAAAGAGGAAGTGGAAAGCTGGTATTTTGAAGTATGGAACGAGCCGGATCTTCCGATCTTCTTCCACGGAAAGCAGCAGGACTATTTTGAGCTGTACGCCGCGACGGCCAGAACCATAAAAAATGTAGACGCCGCGCTTCGAGTGGGCGGACCGTCCACGAGTGCCTGCCGGTGGGTGGGTGCGTTCAAGTCCTATTGTGAGAAAAACGACGTTCCCTTTGACTTTTTGACGACCCATCACTATCCCGGCGACGGCTTCGGCAATTCCTTTGGCGTAAAGGATGCCTTTAAGATGATGAAGATCACCCATGACAACGCGAAAAACGGCGTTGATCTGGGCGATACCCTGACGGAGTATTTCTTTAAGCCGGACATTTACAAGACGTGGACAAAGGGGATACTCCGCAAGCTGGACGAAACGGCCAGACAGAAGGCCGGGGATACGCCCCTGTTCATGACCGAATGGAACTCTATGGCCGTATACAGCGCGCCTGTCCACGATGAAAAATACTCTGCCGCATTCCTCGTGAAAAGCGTCATGGATCTGAAGGGCATTATGGACGCCTATATGTTCTGGTGCTGCTCGGATGTGTTTGAGGAGCTTTTCATTCTGGGCAAGCCCTTCCACGGAAGCTACGGCATCGTGAACAATGACGGTATTCCCAAGCCGAACTTCTGGGGATTCAAGCTGCTGAGCCAGCTGTATCCCGAACGGCTGGATCTGCCCGTTACCAACGATGCCGTGGAGTATTCTGTGTTTGTGGACGGGGAGAAAACCCAGATCCTCCTGTATGCGCAGGACTTCGACTATGCGAAGCATGACACCACCGAATTGGAGATCACGATCAATACATCTGCCCGTTCCGTAACAAAACAGGTCATCGATGACAACCATTGCAATCCCAAGGCCGAGTGGCTGAAGCTGGGAAAGCCCGACCTGCTTACGCCTGCACAGGTAAAGATGATTAAAGAGAGTACCAGACTCGTATCCGAGTCGCAAGCATTTACCGCAGAAAACGGCAATACAACGATTCGCCTCTCTGTCCAGACCAACGACGTTGTGCTGCTGACGCTGGAATAAAAATCAGGAGGCCCAAATGCTTTATATCGGTATTGACTTGGGGACATCCGCCTGCAAGCTGCTGCTTGTCGCGGAGGACGGCTCGATTTTGAATACTGTCACGAAGGAGTATCCCTTGATCTTCCCGCATCCCGGCTGGTCGGAGCAGAAGCCCGAGGATTGGTGGGATGCGGTCGTGACCGGCGTTCCGGAGCTGCTGCACGGCTTTGATGCAAATGAGGTAGCAGGTATCGGCGCAGGCGGCCAGATGCACGGCCTCGTCGCGCTGGATGCAGCCGATCATGTCATCCGCCCGGCGATTTTGTGGAATGACGGCCGTACCTTCAAGGAGGTCGACTATCTCAACAATACCATCGGCAAGGACAAGCTCTCGAGACTGACGGCGAACATCGCCTTCGCGGGCTTTACCGCACCGAAGCTCCTCTGGATGCGCGAAAACGAGCCGGAGAACTTCGGGAGAATCGCAAAGATCATGCTCCCGAAGGACTATCTGACCTATAAGCTCACCGGCGTCCATGCCTGTGATTATTCCGACGCCTCCGGCATGCTGCTGCTCGACGTACAGCACAAGCGCTGGTCGAAGGAAATGCTGGACATCTGCGGCGTTTCCGAATCGCAGATGCCGAGGCTCTTTGAGAGCTTCGAGGTCGTCGGCACGCTGACAAAAGAGGCGGCACGGACACTTGGCCTTCCGGAATCGGTCAAGGTCGTGGCGGGCGCAGGTGACAACGCCGCGGCGGCGGTCGGCACCGGCACGGTCGGCGCGGGTGGCTGCAATATCTCGCTCGGCACGTCCGGGACGATCTTCATCTCGTCCGACAAATTCGGCGTCGACCCCAATAACGCCCTGCACGCCTTTGCCCACGCCGACGGCGGCTATCACCTGATGGGCTGCATGCTCTCGGCCGCGAGCTGCAACAAGTGGCTGTGCGAAGAAATTCTAAAAACGTCCGACTTTTCGGGCGAACAGGCGGATATCACCGACGAAAAGCTCGGCGAAAACCACGTTTATTTCCTGCCGTATCTCATGGGCGAGCGCAGCCCCATCAACGACACGAATGCGCGCGGCACGTTCACCGGCATGACGATGGACACGAGCCGCTCTGACATGGTGCAGGCTGTTTTAGAGGGCGTGGCATTCGCCATCCGTGACTCGTTTGAGGTCGCAAAGTCGCTTGGCATTGCCATTCCGCGCTCGAACATCTGCGGAGGCGGCGCAAAAAGCTCCCTGTGGCGCAAGATCTTCGCCAACGTCCTCGGCATCCCCCTCGATATGGTCAAGACCGAGCAGGGGCCGGGCTACGGCGCGGCGATGCTCGCCATGGTCGGCTGCGGCAAGTTCGCCTCCGTGCAGGAAGCCGCTGACGCCCTCGTTGAGACCGCGTCCACGACCGAGCCGGACGCATCACTGACCGCCAAATATGAAAATCGCTACCAGAGCTTCAAAATGCGCAGACGGCGGATGTTGTTTCCCGTAGCGACAAGATCGATCACGGGGTATGTCTTCATGTCCATTTTGCTTGCCTCCTTTAAGATCGTGATATTACAAAATATCAGAGACAGCAGCCGGACGCAAGATTAAACCGCACTTTGTAATTCAAATGTAAGATTGGGGAGATAAAGTATGACCAATACAGTATCGCTGAAGAAGCAGAGCAAGCGGGCGCAGAAGGAATTTCATAACAAGCAGCGCGGAAGCTGGTACGGTATATCGCCCGTGACGCGCACCGTGCCTAGTAGAAGGCTTTATGACCGAAAGCGAATTAAGAGAGAAGATCGCTGGGCTCGTGGAGAATGAATCATCTGAAGCGCATCTGAGAAGCAAAAACCGGCGTAGGCTGCGCCGCGTTCGCGACATTCAAAAGAGTGACGGACTGCTGCACATTATAAATTATGGCAACCATGCCACGCATCGCAGATACATCGATTGGGGCTTTGACGGTCGGACGCTGCTGCACACAGGAAAGTACAT
>OMBO01000314.1_pt1 | contig 37089 bp, 26 predicted proteins | sample 1644901 | NCBI WGS metagenome assembly OMBO01 (sample SAMEA103958144, study PRJEB25191) | human gut metagenome | reverse complement strand
TGTAGCGGTAGTTCTCGTCAGGAGCCTTATCTGTGCTGCCCTTGAAGGAAGGCATGGTACCCTTTAGATAATCTTCTTCTGCAACGACCTCGCTATCGATCACCCAGGTGATGTGTGCGCCAGTCTTAGGAATTTCCTTGCCTTGTTTCAGCAGTTCATTGCAGACAGAGCAGTAGGTATCGCCGGTGTAACCGGGTGTCGTAAGCGTCGCTTCGACCGCATTGCGAATCTCCGGCTTGTGACCGGTAGCCGGAATCACTTCCTGTTTAACAATGACTTCGTTGCAAACAGAGCAATGCTTGCCTTCCGTCAGGCCAGGCTCGGTGCAGGTCGGAGCCTTTGCTGCGTCAATGACTTCGGTGTGCCCCTTGGCGGGAATCTCTGTCTGTGCAACGATGATCTCATTGCAGACGGAGCAGTGCTTGCCCTCAGTCTTGCCAGGTTCGGTGCAAGTCGGCTCAACTGCCGGATCAATGACCTCGGTATGTCCCTTGGCGGGGATTTCTTCCTGGGCAACGAGTACAGTATTGCAGACGGAGCAGTGCTTGCCTTCGGTCAGACCAGTCTCAGTGCAGGTTGGAGCCTTTGCTGCATCGATTACTTCTGTGTGGCCGGTCGCAGGGATTTCTTCCATACCGGAGAGGATTGCCTTACAAACGGAGCACTTCGTACCGGCCGTATGACCAGCCTCGGTGCAGGTAGCGGGCTGTTCCGCAACTTCAACAGGGGTATGCCCGGTTGCATCGATTGCTTCGGTCTTGGTTGCATTGCAAACTGTGCAGGTGTAGGTCTTGACACCGGCATTCTCACAGGTAGGAGAGGTCGTGATCTCGCCCTCATTCCAGCTGTGGCCCTTGGCGGGGATCTCTTCCTGTGCTTTGATCACCGTTCCGCAGACAGAGCAACGGGTACCGTCCGTCAGGCCGGTATCGGTGCAGGTCGCTTCCTTGCCAGGAATGGTTTCTTCCTTGTGGCCGGTCGCGGGAATCACTTCCTGCGCAACGAGAACTTCGTTGCAGACGGAGCAGTGCTTACCCTCAGTCTTGCCGGGTTCCGTGCAGGTCGGCTCAACGGCAGCATCAATGGCCTCGATATGGCCCTTAGCCTCAATGGCCTCGCCCTTGATGATTTCTTTGCCGCAGATGGCGCAGACCGTATCGCCGGTGTAGCCGTCCTCAGTGCAGGTGGCATCCTTCTTGTTGATCACCTTGGTGAGAGAATGATTGTCCTCCCATTGGGCATAAAGAGTGGTGTTCTCGGTCAGATTAACAGTCGCACCATCCGCATAGGAGTCGCCAGTACCGTCAGCCGCCGTATTCCAGTTCAGGAAGTTGTAGCCTTCACGAGTGAAGGTGTTTGCATTCAGCGTCGTATCCTTCTTTGCGGTTACGCTCTGCGGGGCCATCGTGCCTTCGGCCGGGTATTCCTCAGATCCGTTTGCTTCAAAGGTAACCGTCAGCTCCGTGGGTGCTTCGCCGCCCCAAACACCATTGACATAGTTAATGACATCGCCAGCGCTTGCGGACGAGGTTTCCGTATAGGTACCGTCGGCGTTGTGCAGCTTGGCGGCGGTGATGGGGATGGTCACCGCACTATTGCCATTTGCATTATACTGATAGGTTGCGGTCGCCGTGCCGGGTGCGCCCTGCTGAATGTACTTGCCGGTGCCGTTGCTGGAGCAGATATTTGCACCGCCCTTGGTGGTGTAGATGGCGCCAATAGCCGTTACGCTGCCGTTCACATCCATCTTCGCATCAACCAAGTCGTTATTGGAGCGGTTGTATGCCTTACCCGGCGCATAGGCCACGGACTTAAACTTGCAGGGGCCCCAGACAAAGTTGTCGGAGTTCCACTCATCGCTGTCATAGAAATAGATATTCTTTCCGTTTGCAACTGTCAGGCCAGCGCCTTCGGCAATGTTGACCTCAACGCCCGCCAGCAGAGCCGCGTCCTGATTGATGGTCACATTTCCGGACTGGATATTGATGGTGACGTTATTGGTGATGGGCAGCACATAGCTTGCAGAGTTGACACTCATGCCCGCAAGCTTTAGCGACAACGTGTTCAATGCCGCCTCGCCGTTTACTGTGAATACAAGACGATCTGCCTTTTCATCGTAATCCTTAGTAAAGCTACCGGATTCCACTTTGAACATACCGGTGTCACCAATGAAATTAATAGCAGTAGTATATGTGGTGCTCATTGCATAAACGCCGCTATAAACCTGTTCGTTGGCGCCGGCATTCAACGTCAAGGGAACTTCGATGTTTTGTACGAAGTACTGCGAAAATGGGAATACCTTGTTGCCCATATTGGAAGAGGCACTGCCGCCGCGGAAGTCTGCAATCTGATAGAATTCATACACCGTAGCGCCCGATTCTGCCAGAATAGAGCCGCTGCCGGAAATGAAGCCCCACGCATACAGGTTGCCGCCGTTTTTCACTGTGATGGAGCTGTTTTCGGCCATTTTGATGTATCCATAATCACCAACGGGACGTCCCTGCTCACTACCGCCAGCAGCATAATATCTGCCGCCCAAGCTAATGGCACCATTGACGGTAATAGAAGCGCCATCGCTCATCGTCAGTGTTCGGAACGGCTTCGAAGCCGGGGCCGTGCGAATTGCCGCAGGAGCATCCGTATACAGCGTTCCTGCCTCATCAAACGGAATCAGAAGTGTAATTCCAGCCGGAATGGTATAGGTACCGCTGATGGAGCCATCAGTAGCCAAGGTGATCTTGGACTGGCTGTTTGCCTGTGCATAGGAAACCGCATCGCCCAGATCGTCAAACCGCTGGCCGCCGGTTTCAAACAGGGCCGCCGTTTTACTTGCGAACCGCGCTGTGATAGTGCAGTCATTTTCAATGTTCAACGCAGCCTTTGCAGACGTGCTGATATATTTCTCGTTAGAAACATCATACCAGCCCATGAACTGATAACCATCCGCCGGGGTCGCCACTACCTGATAAGCAGTCATGGAGCTTTGCGTGTTGCTATATTCCTCGGTAATGAGTTTTCCGTCTACTGTATAAGTACCGTTTTCAGCAGGCACGAAAGTCGCAGTTGCATTGACATCGCTTACCAGAACCACGTTGGTAAGGGTGATCTTCGTAGCAGCACTGGTGCTGCCAGACTCGATGTATACTTTAACGCTCTCGTTTGTCGCCAGTTCCTTGGTAAAACTGGCACCCGAAGAAACCTCTGTACCATCCACCTGAATTTTTCCGCTGTTCTGCTCAATAGAGTAGTCAAAGGAAAGGGTTGCTTTTATCGACTTCTTATTTGTAATTGTCAGTGTGGATTTATGGGATGCATCGCTGCATGTTCCGCCTGTACTGGTAGCTGCGCCGGTAATGCTCGTACCATTGGCCGACCAAGCATCATCTGCGTCGCCCTCAAAACTCAGTCCAATGTTCTCGTCGGCTAAGCCTGTCACTGTACCACTGGTTGCTGCAAACGCTGTCATGGTCACATTTGGAAGCAGTGCCATGACCATGCACATGCAGAGCACAAGCGAAAGGAATCGCTTCCATGTGTTTTTCATTTCTTGAATACCCTCTTTCTCTTTTGATTCCGCGATTTGATTTCTATGTAAATGCTGAGTCCCGCCGCAAACGCGGCCGCCGCCCATACATGCGCCAGATGGAAGAGCGTTCCAGAGGAGGACGTCCGGAAAAACTCGATCACAAACCGGAACGCTCCATAGGAGGCCATATACAGCGGGTATATCCCGCCCGCCTGCTCTCTTTTCCGCACCTTTGGGATCACCAGGATCAGCATTACAATGTAATAGAGGACTTCCAGCTCTCTTGTTGGGAAGCGCAGCTGCGTCCCCGGGATGCGCAGGCCCGTGCAGCATCCTGAGAAGATGCAATTGACGCGCGCACACATCAATGTAAACAGCATACACGGAGTAAACACATCACACACTTTGCAGCAAGGGCGCTTGGTAAGCTTGGCACCCAGCCAGTAGGCTGCCGGCATAAAAAACACACCGCCAAACAGACTCATGTTTCCTATGTCACCGCTTTCCAGAAAAGCAAAGACTTTCACACTGCATACGCCGATAGCAGTATGCAATACTGAAAGGATCAGTACGGCATACCATTTCATTTGGAGCTGTCGCCGCATCCTGTACAGCCAGAACACATTGAAGATAGTTCCTGCTGTTAGTAACAGATATAGTGAATTCGTTTGAAGCCATGACATCATCTTTGCACCTTCTTCCGGCTATGAGAACTCTGCTCTAAGCAAATAGCCAAATAGAACAAATTTAGAAGCAGCACTATTACACCACAAACTGCTACAAATAAAGAACTCTGCATATTGGATAGCCACGCAAACAAATCTCCCAAGAGTTTCAATACCCCGACAGAAATTCTTCCTTGGGGTGCGATTTGCTTTGCGCACAGGACGTACTCAATTGCCATAATGAGATCTATGGCAAAGACCGAAATCCTTTGTCCATCGACATTAGGAATACGGAACATTCCATACATGGCGAAAGTAAGAACAGCAATGAACAGCAGGTACTTTATACGCTTGCTCTTTTCCAGAAACCGAACATTATGAATGACGATAAAAATGTCCAATACTGCCCACAGGACATGCCCATAAAAACCTCTCGAAAGCAGCAGCGCATTAATCTCCCAAGCAAAATTTAAACTTCCTGCTATCAATGGCATAAGCAATAGATGGGATTTTCTATTTTGAATTCCGCACAGAACAATGATTACATATGCCAATGTCCAGAAAATTACTGTTAAGTGATTAAGCAAAACATACCCCCATTGAAAGGTTTCTCTCCATGGGGTATGGCGTTAAACGTGCCATACCCCATGGCTTATTCGGTCATCTCACCATCTTGCCGTCCGCGCCGAAGTCATAGAAACCAGCGGGAAGCAGACCGTTCGTGCGATTGACCCAATAATGCAGCGTCGTAACGACCTTGCAAGAGCTATTGACATAGTAGTAGTCGCCGTCGATCTGGATCAAACCTGCATAAGTCCTGACACCATTAACATAGTAGTAGAGCGTCCCATCTTCGTTCACGATGCCGTTCTTCTCAGGTTCCGGATCAGGATCCGGTGTGGGCTTCGGTGCGTTCAGCATCTTACCATCTGCGCCGAAGTCATAGAAGCCAGCGGGAAGCAGATCGTTCGTGCGATTGACCCAATAATGCAGCGTCGTAACGACCTTGCAGGAGCTATTGACATAGTAGTAGTCGCCGTCGATCTGGATCAGGCCCGCGTAGGTCTTGACGCCGTTGACGTAGTAGTACAGCTCGCCGTCCTCGTTTACAATGCCATTCTTCTTTTCGGGATCAGGTTCGGGATCCGGTTTCGGATCTGGATCTGGCGTAGGCTCTTTGATCATCTTGCCATCCGGGCCAAAGTCATAGAAGCCCGCAGGAAGAAGCCCGTTGGTACGATTCACCCAGTAATGCAGCGTGGTAACGACCTTAAAGGAGCTGTTGACATAGTAATAATCGCCCTCGATCTGGATCAGGCCCGCATAGGTCGGAATGCCATCCACATAGTAGTAAAGCACTCCGTCGATCTCAACAATTCCGTTATAGTCCGGATTCGTCTGAAGCTTCAGATGTCCGTACTCATCGAAGTCATAGAATGCTTCCGCAAAACCTGTGTCATTCGGATAGGACACCCAGTAGCGGCCGTTTTTAACTGCTGCATAATTGCTGGCAAAATAATAGTAATATCCGTCTTCTGCCTTATACAGGCCGTTGCAAACCATACCGTTGATCGTATAGTAGGTATTTCCGTTCAGCTCAAACAATCCTGTATGCTGATAAACACCTTGACAAATGCCATCCTCGCCGAAATTGTACCAATATCCTGGATCGTCGTGGTTGTTGACTTCCTTCACATAGCGAAGGCCCTCATAGCGATAGCCGTCCTGTGCAAAGTAATAAAGGTTTCCATCGACTGTAAACCACTTATGATATACATAGGTCGGACCAAAATAATATCTCGTGCCATAATCTGTTTCCAGCCACGCGCCGTGGATCAGCTTGCCGTTCTCAAACTCATAGGTCAGATTTGCGAAGAAGCGTTGCGTCTTTCCATTCAGGCCCTTGAAGCTGACCGGGTCGAAGTAATAATAGCCTTCCTCGCCGTTTTCATCCGTCAGATTCCACCAGCCGGACTTGGGCACGCCGTTGATGGCGTAATAGCGCGCGCCGTCCAGCTCGATCAGGCCCGTGACCTTGCCCTCACAGGCGCCGGTCATTTCGTTGAACTGATAGAAATATTCGTTTCCTTCGTCATTCAGACCGGGGACCTTGTGGATGCCCTTCAGCGCCTGATTGTCGATGAAGTAGTAGGACACGCCGTTGACCGTTTTCCAGCCGGTCCACGAGCCGTTGTCCAGAACGAAGCGGTCCGTGAAGTCCTGATACGATTCGCAGTAGAAATGGCCGCCGCGCGGATGCGTGGTGTTTTCCGGCTCCTCATAGGGGTAAATGCCGTACTGCTCCTGGAAGGAGGTCTGGCAGGCCATGCTGTAGAGCGCATTCGCGCCCAGATAGATGTCGTAGCCGATCGAGCCGGAGTTCGTGATCGCCAGCGTCTGATCCGCGTCCCATGCCGCGCCGTCCCGAACGCTCAGCTTTACGCCGCTGAGGATGCAGATGGGGTTGGCCGTATCGGGATCGATGGCCTGACTCTGCTTGACAAAGTTGCACTTGACGGTAAGAAGGTTGTTTTCGTCCAGCTCCGCCGAGGTCAGCGTGAAGTAATCGTTCGACACCGTCAGACCACTGATGTCCACAGCCACGTTCTGGTCAAACTGGAACTTTACCGTCACTTCGGTCTTTTTGCTGACGCGCTCCGCCAGCTGGAGCAGCAGATCCCATGCCGTGATGCCGGAAATGTCGCCGCCGGCAACCATCTCCAGCAGAGGCTCCAGCTTCTCCGGGAACTTGATCGTCATCATGTCCAGACCGAAAACGTAGGTAACGTTCATAGGCTGGCTGGGATCGATCACATGATAGCGGTCGACCTCGCTGTCGCCGCCGGGGATGTATTCCGCGTTCGTGACCTCACGCGTCCATGCAAACGTCCGGTCGCCGCTCGTCGCGTTGTCAAAGTCGAAGATCGCCTGATTTTCGCTGTACATGGCGACCTTGATCGACGCGCTGATGGAATAATCGCGGGTAACCATTGCGGTCACCGTCGTGTTTTTCAGTCCGGAGCTTTCCACGCCGGTAAATGTAAAGCCGTCACTCACAGCTTCAACCGTACCTGCCGCGCTGCTGCTCAGCTCAAACGTGATGTCCTCCGCGCGGATCGCAACGGGATTTTCGTTATAGGTGGCGATCAGGGGAAGGTATACCGGCTTGCCGTAGATGGCATTGATGCTCGTCTTGGAGAATTTCAGGCCGTTCGGCTCGACCACGTTGAGCGTCTTGCTGCCGATCACCGTCTCGCCGGACAGGAGCTGCACCTCCACGCTTCCCTTTTTGACGCCGGTAAATACGCCGTCCTCAGAGATCGTGCCGATGGTCTCGTCCGCAGACTGCCAAGTGACATCCGCCGGAAGCTCCGCCGCACTGCCGGACATGCTGACGCCGGAGGCCGCAAGTGGAAGCGCCGTGCCGACCGTCAGGTAGTCATAGGCAGAGGTGATCAGCGCATGATCGAACTCCGTAGAGACCGGCGCAGTGGAAACGACCATCAGCGAGGAGCTGACGGAACGCTCGTAGCCGTCGGAGGGGCGGTTTACGACCGTAAGCGTGTCGCTGCCCTCCTGCTTGGCAACGAAGGTGGTAGAGCCGCCGCCGTCCAGATTGATGGCAGTCACGCAGCCCGCGTCCAGCATGATCTGCGCCAGCTCTTCTGCGCTGCCGCCTGCGGAGAACGGCTCCTGACGGCCGTCGAGCACCATCAGGACGACCTTGCCCTCCGCCGTGATGCCGACGCAGGTGCGGGAATGGCGGCTGTTATAGTAGTCGGCAGAGCTGTCCACAACAGACTTGCCGTCCTTGACCAGATAGACGCTGCCGCCGACGGCCTCCTGGATCTGATCCTTATAGGAGGCGTATTCACCGGAGCTGCCGATCATGGCCGTGCCATCCTTCAGGATCGCAAAGAAGCTCGCCGCCGATGCGCCGCCGTGGTATTCAACGCCCTCCATGACCAGCGCGCCGTTGGGAGCGCCGTTCGTCATGTTATAGAAGTCCGCGTTGACGCCGACCACAGCATTGTAATGCTCCACATAATTCGCCGCATCGGACGGATCGGAATGCCGCTTCTGGGCCGCCGCCATCTGGTCGGAGACACGGGACATCGCCCAGCCGAGCGACGGATCATTTGCGTGATAGTTCGCGTAGACGTTCACATCGTCGCGGGAGATGTCGACCGTGGCAATGTAATAGACGATCTGCTTATCGTCCTTTGTCAGCGCGTAGTTGATCGTCTGCGTCACGCCGGGAACGACCGTCGTCGTATCCGACGAGAACACGGAATAGTAAGCATTATCCGGGTCAGGCTCCGGATCGGGCTCCGGATCGGGCTCCGGGTCCGGATCGACCGGGTCGGTGCCGTTCGGGTCGCCGGCCAGATCGAACAGATAGTCCGCAAAGGCATAGCAGCACGCCTTGCGGAGCGTCTCATAGTTGGGAAGGTCGGTCAGAGAATACGAGCTTTCCAGCGCACCGATCAGCGTGTTGCCGGTGTACGTTTTCAGCACCTTGCTCCGGATGCCTTCCTTTGTGACCATCCCGCCGAGGCGGTTGGTCAGGAAATACGACGCGCGGCTTTTATCCGTAAGACCAGCCGTGAAGTAATTCTCAGCGAGCGTGCTGAGGCTTCCGCCGCGATTCATCTCCGTTGTGAGATAGAACGCATCCATATCGCCATAGAGGTCGGTATCGCTAAACGAATGACCGACCTCATTGAGCGTGCTGTAGGGCACGCCGAGGTATCTTGCCCGGATGTTGGCCGCAAGAACGTCCACATCCGTCTCCGAGGTGTCCACTCTGTCAGGAATGTCCACGTTCTCGGCGCAGTACATCAGGTCGGTGATATCGCCGGCCCAGCTGCCCATGTCGGCGCGGGCCTGTACGGCGGCTTCCGTCATGCCCTGCACCTTCGCGTAGTTCGCCACATCCATCGCACCGAACACATGGCCGAGGTCAGCCGGATCGCCGTTGGGCAGTGCAAAGTTCTCGATGTTCTTCAGCGCCGACGCCGAGGTTCCGTTCGCTGCGTCCTGCTCGGCAACATAGGCCGTAAAGGCTGTGTTTTCCTTGCCGCAGACCATCTCCCATGTGCCGGACGTGTAGCGCTCAACGCCCGTGCGGATGAAGTTGATGATGAGCGCATTGACGTTCTCGCCCGCATTTTCCTCCGCGTAGGTCTGGGCGTAGCCCTCCAGGAGCTTCAGGTCAGAAAGGAACGTCGCGTAGTCCGCAACCGTCTCCGCAGCAGGCGTCTCCTCCTCCATCGGGAGCGCTTCATCAAATGGCTTCTCCGGAAGCTCTTCCTCCGTCCCGGCCCAGATATCCTCCTGGCCGGGTGCAAGCGCCTCTTCGTAGTCCTGCTCCACATCCCAGCTCGTCTGCTCGTCCGCCGCATACGCGGTCACGGGCAGCAGCGCCGACAGCAGCAGTACCAAGACGAGTATCGCCGATATGCTTCTTTTCGTCTTTCCGCTTCTCATGTTCTGCTCTCCTTCCTTTTATTTCAAATGATCGATCAGATAATTTAAGTCCTCCTGCATGGCGTAGTAGCGGCTCATTTCTCCCTCCCCTACGCTGCTCTCATCCGGAGCCTCATCCACATTCAAATAGACATTTCTCTGTGTTCCGCTGTCGTCCGTAATGCTGCCGACAACGCTGCCTTCATCCTGCCCAATGGAGATCCTAAACAATTCATACTTTGCGCCATCGATCTCGGTCTCAAAGGTGACCAAAACAGCACTGCCGCTCTGCTCCTGCCGAATGGTAACATATTCCTGCCAGTTCCCAGGATAATGCAGAGTACCATAGCTCGTTTGGATCAGGATATCCTCAGCCTCAACTGGGGAACCGGTGTTCTGTGTATCCTTTTGCTCATCTGCTTTGCTGCATCCTGCCAGCATTCCGCACACAAGCAAGCCGCATAGCAGGAGTACAGCGCATCCTCGCAAGCGCTTGACGTTTTTGCTGTTCTTCTTTTGCTTTCTCATTCTTTATTGACCTCCATATCTGTTTTCGGTACTCTTTCAATTGCCTTCTGCAGAATATCGTTCATCATTTTTTCGATTTTCTCTGCATTATGAAACCGATCTGCCAGCTGCATTGCCGTGCGCACATAATTTGTGTACGCATCCGGCTCGGCACACAAGCGCTTTACCGCCCCGGGCAACTCTCCCGCGGAGCTGAGAATGCATGCTGCCTGATAATGCTGCAAATAGCTGATCGATGCAACATCCTGCGGACCGTATGCCAAAATACAAGCGCCGCTGCGCAGGCTTTCGGCGACCTTCGTAGAAAGAGAATACCGTGTCCGGCAGACAGCCTCTTTTCCAAAAGCTTCTATAATGATCAGGAATTTACTCCTACCAAGGAGCTTTTCCACTTCTTCCCCTGCCAGATAGCCGCAGAAGGATAGTCCGTTTTTCTCGTTGATGCGCTGCAGTGTCTCCGGCTTTTGCTCGCCGGAATACACGCAGATCATTTCAAAGCCCGGAATTTTCGCCTTTCTGAGCGCACATCCAAGCTCTATCAATGGATCGATCCGGTGGATGCCCAAATTCCCGACATAGACAATTCCAGAGCGCTGATCCCTTGGCAATGAAAATCGATTTTCTTCACAGGAAATGCGAACCGTCTGCACCGGGAATCCGAATAGCTGCTCATAGTCTCTCTGCATCGCATCGCTGATGGCAATAACGCTCTTTGAACGCTCTGTCGCTTTTCTCGCCAGATCCAGTAAATTCCTGCATTGTATTCTTCGGAGCAGTTTTCCATTTCTCCTTGGTTCAATGAAAAAGTCATCAGCACACCACATGATTATCGGAACGTCCAAGAGTTTTGACAAGTAAAGTGCAATATGATATGGAAATGCATAATCACCCGCCGCCAGAAAAATGGCATCCGGCGCAAAGCTCTTTGCCCACTCTATCAGCGCTTTTGTTTTCCATTTTCCCAGCGCCCACATCCAATTGCGCAAGAGATAGATCATCGGTGTGCGGCGTCTGGAAAACTGATAAACCTTTGCAAGATTTCCCGTATCTGTCCTGCTGCGCATAACAGACTCATCGATGTCTTTTTCTTCAAATTTCTTGTATCGCGCACGGCGCGTAAAAACCGAGTGCAGGATATCGCTGTCCGTGATCCGAAAATAGTGCAGGCAGCATTTCCGAGTCGGAATTTCCTGATGAAAATACAGCTGCGCAAGGCGCTCCGGCGGGATGCCCCCCAGCATTCGCATCATGGTTTTCCCCATGTTCCCCGAATTGCTGAACACATTGTGACTGACAACGAGCACTCGCGGTGACTCTAAGCTCATAAGTGTTTTCAGCTCTTTTCAAATCGACCTAATATTTGCATCCAAGCAGCAGCCGCGCTGCCATTTTTGACCTTTGCAGCAGTGAACCCACTGCGCAGCAAAACGCAAGCATTACAACGCTTTCCAATAATGTAAGGAGATAATTGACCTCTGCATTTTGTGTCAAATACGGCAGCAGATCAGTAAATATGTATGTTGACAAGATATAAATGCTAAGGGATCTCTCGCCAACTTTTCGAATAGCGCCAAAGAACCAGCCGATCCTCATTTTTTCATAAAGCTTTTTCAGCAGGCACAGCAGCATCACAACCCCAGCTGCGCCGACCGCGAAGCGATAGATGTCGATACCAAGCTGTTTCAGCCAGTTCTCCTTTCCCATGAGTGTAAATCCACTCAGGTATATGTAAGCCTCTCTTGTGTAAAAGGGAATCATTGCACACCATGCAGCTACGGAGACAAGCATTGCGACTGGCTTTTGCAGCCAACTGCAGCCGTATTTTCCGTAGAAGAAGCCCATTACAAAATAGCCGAGCATAAATTTATGCGCATTGAACCAGTAAGTATCAGGCGTTAGAAACGCCACTGCACAGGCAGCCTCATACAGCATTACCCGCATCACACGCCGTTCCTGCGCTGTCCATTGCACAAAGGAAACCACTACGGAAGCGATCATGATCGTCCAGAGAAACCAGTAATCAGTAATACACAGCCTAATGAGTGTTTTCAGCCCCCAGCCTTTCCCGGCTGCGCCATGCGCGATCCATAGTATCGTGCCCCACACGATGCAAACCGGAAGAAACTGCTGTATTTTGTTCCATGCGGCCTTTATCGGCCCGCGTCGATTTAAGCCAAACCAGTAAAAATAACCGCTGACCGCTGCAAACAAAGGCATATGTACACTGTAAATTGCCTTCATGAGTGGGTCATCCCAATAAAGCTCCTGCGTCAAAAAGCTATCGCCGCTTCCATACTGTAATGCATGTCCAAAAATCACTAGGAAAATGGCAAATCCCTTAACAAAATCAAGATAACCATTTCGTTCCTTTGTGGGCACAACTTTCTCCTTTACCGAATACTTCTCGTATGAACTTCAAACGTCATATTTTTTTGTTCTTCCAGATGCTCCACATAGGAGTGCTCCAGATCAAGGATCGCGGCATGCTCCTTGCATTTGCGTTCCTCCGGAGCAGGTAGGCGGTGATAGTCGCCATACAGGCGCGTCAGGAGCGCATCATAATGCGCGGAGACCGGAAACGTGCCGTCCTCGAACGGCATATCCATGCTTTCCTCCAGCCAGCTTCGCGGAAAAACATTCTTTTCATATTTCTTTCCGGCTGCAAAGAAGGTGTGCACCATCTGCGAAGCCGTGTCTTCTTTTCTCATGCACAGCCGTTCCAGCGGTCCGCGCGGAAGCGGTCGGCAGAGCTGCATGAACAGCTTTTTCGCCATACTGTCCGTCTCGTATCCCCGCGCATAGAGCGCCTTGGCGATCACGACCTTGGCTGCGGCAAATTGCAGCCGGCGCATCGCCGGAGCGTCGGAAAGATTATCACAGGGAAAAATATCGATATAGACGCCCTGATGGATGCATGGATCCTTTGGGTGGTATTTTTCCATGCAGGCGGTGTTGTTGCGCCGCAGCTTGGAAAACTGCATCGGCCAGTGCGGTCCGCCCTCACGCTGGACATAATAGCGCTCCGGATCCAGCTCCGGTGCCGCCTCCTCAAAAAAACGGTCATATTCGCTGCGAAGCAGGATAACATCCAGATCGTCGTCCCAAGGGATAAATCCCCTGTGCCGCACCGCGCCAAGCGCCGTGCCCGCGAAGAGCTGGTACCGGATCGCATGCTTTCTGCAAGCCGCGTCAAAATCCTTCAGCATCTCCAGAAGGAGGGCCTGATGGGGAGATAATTCTCTTTTTTGCTCTGTGGTCTTCATCTCACACTCTCTTGTATTTTGCGATCCCGCGCCGGACATAGCCCGCAAAAGCATGCGCAGATCTGGCGAGCGACAACTTTTCCGCCTTCCTGTAGACGAGCCAGCGCTGCCTTGCGGATCTCAGCTTGTCATTCGAGCGCGAGCCCTTCAGGATCCTGTAATCTGCGAGCACATCTCTGCATCCAAAGGCGGTAAAGCCCAGCCGCAGCAGACGGAGCCAGAGCGCGTAGTCCTCGTGATAATAATTCGTCGAAAAGCGATACTCGGAATAAATGCTCCTGGACAGCAGCACCGTCGAGCAGCTCAGCACGCTCTCCTCCAGCATCGCGGCGTAGCTGGTCCGCTCCGACACGATAAAATCCGATATCCTTCGGCCATCGGCGTCCATCATGGAATACGAGCAGTAGATCATGTCCGCGCCGGAGCGCTCTGCGGCGGCCAGCTGCTTTTCCAGCTTGTCGCTGTGCCATACGTCATCGCTGTCCAGCAGCGCAGCCCAGTCTCCATTTGCCATGTCGAAGCCGCGGTTTCTTGTCTGGGCCACGCCCATGTTCTGCGGATTTCGGAGCAGGCGGATGCGGGTATCCGCGTTTGCAAACCTCTCCGCGAGCTCCGCCGTCCGGTCGGTCGAGCCGTCGTCCAGGATCAGCAGCTTCCAATTCGTATAGGTCTGCGAGAGCACGGAGCGGATAGCCTCTTCGATGTATTTTTCTGCGTTATAGGCAGGCATGATCACGGAGACCAGAGGTCGCTCCCCTTTTGCATCCATTTTCCCGCCTCTCTTCCTTTCAGCCTCTCTTTTCCAGAAGGCTCCTGCATTTTTCAAAATCGCGGTAGCCCTTCCCGAGCATATGGATATCGCTGCCCAGATACTGCACCGCGCCGCTTTCGATCCACGAAAGATATCGCCTGCGCCGGAGCGGCTTTGTCAGGCATTCCGCATTGAGCTGTAACGGCACGCCGTCTTCGATCAGTCGCTCGATATCCTCCGGCGGATACCGGTCGGCGTGCGCCAGAACGATTCGGATATCCCGCCGCTCCAGAAGCCGGTACAGCGTCTCCCAGATCGGCTCCGGCCACTGATAAAACGGCATTTCCAGCAGCAGCTCGTCCGTTTCCTCGCGGCACAGCCGGGAAAGTCCGTCCAGCCGCTCCATCCCGTCACAGATCAGCACCTCCGCGCCGAGCCGGAGCTGCGGCGCATCCGCCGTCAGGCTCTCGCGCAGGAGCCTGGCTGACTCCGCCCGGCGCTGCAAAAAGGAAGGGATGGACTCCTTGTGCGGGTAGAAATGCGGCGTCGCACAGACCGTCCGTATTCCGGCCGCAGCTGCCATCGCAAGCTGCTTCCGGGACGTTTCCACGCCGTCGCTCCCATGGTCACAGCCCGGAAGCACATGCGCATGATAGTCCAGCGTCAGGTCGATCATACCCTCAGTGCGTCTCATTGGCGTCCGAGTAGGCGCATTTGTCTCCGTATCTGTATCCATACTTATATCCGTACTTATCGCTGTACTTATATTTGTACGAATACTTCACGGACTTCATATTCAGGCCGTTCAGCACCACGCCGCACAGATTGCCGCCCGCCTGATGCACCGCCTCGATCGCGGCGTTCAGCTCATCCGACGTCGTATAGCCGGACTTGGTCACGAGCACGACGCCGTCCACATAGGTCGCGACGATCTGCGCATCCGCGACCGTGTTGATCGGCGGCGTATCGATGATAACGTAGTCATAAACTCTGGCGCATTCGCTCACAAAGCCCTTCATCCGGTCGGAAGCCAGCAGCTCCGACGGATTCGGCGGGATAGTCCCCGTGCAGACGATCCAGAGCGGAAGATCCTGCACCTTTGCGATCTCCAGCTTCCAGATCTTCGCCAGAAAGTCGCAGAGTCCCGCCGCAAGCTCTACCTTCCAGAGCTTTCTCTGCGTCGGCTTACGCATATCCGCATCGATCAGCAGGACTTTCTTTCCAAGCATCGCGTAGCTGATCGCAACGTTGGCCGCCGTCAGGCTCTTGCCCTCCGAGGGCTTGGAGCTTGTGATGGCGAAGGTCTTGCAGGCGCGCTCCTTATCTGCCGTCATGCAGAACATCAGGCTGGTGCGGAGCTTGACATAGGCCTCCTTGATTGCAAACGGCGATTCATTGTTCAAAAGACGTCTGCGGTTGACGGCGACGGCTTCACTTGCCGCCTTGCTGCTTGCTTTCTTCGGCTTCATTGCGTGCCGTGCCTCCTTCCGTCAGCTCCCAATAGGTGTAGCTCTTATCTGTAACGTTGATATCCGGGATCTGGCCCAGTACGGTCATGCCCGTCAGCTTTTCGATGTCCTCCGGCAGGTAGATTGTCGTGTCGGAGAGCATCCGCGCCACGAGCACGAGCGAGGCAAGAATGGCGCCCACAACGAAACCGAGCGCGCTGTCAAAAACCGTCCTCGGAGACGACTGCTCGGCCGCCACCTCCGGACGATCGACGACCTCAACACCGCCCGCCTTAGTGATGCGGACGATCTCCGTCGGCGCGACCTTCCCGAAGGAGTCCGCGATCCGGCAGGCAAACTGCGCGTCCGTCGAGGTGACGACGACCTCGAGCAGCTGCGTGTTGGAAACGACGGAGACCTCGATCATCCGGCTGAGCTCTTTTCTCGACAGCCTTCCGTCCACATTCAGATCCTCCAGAACCGCGTCTAGGACAGAATTGCTCTCCAGAATTTTGGAATAGGTCGTCGCAAGGCTTTCCGCAGCCTGAAGGTCACTGTTGTTGATGGTTCCCGTCTGCTGCGTATTATTCGCGCTGTTGTATACATAGAAGCTGACCTTCGACTCGTAGGTCGGCGTAATGAGCAGCGTTACCACCGCGTATACGCCTGCCGCCGCGAGAATGCCCGCCAGCAGCAGCCAGTAGAACTTTTTCAGCAGGAGCTGCACGATGTCCCACAGGGATAGCTCTGCGCCGCCTGCGGGAGCATATGTATTCTTGTTTTCATTCATGTTGGGGAATGTCCTCCGAATATCTCTTTATCGGGCGCCATCGCCGCACAGGACGACGCAGATGGTCTTGATAATACACTTCAGATCCATCCGAACAGAGCGCTTTTCGATATATTCCATATCGTAAACGATTTTTTCCTCTGGCTTGAGGGAGTAGCCGCCGTTCACCTGCGCGTGGCCGGTCAGGCCGGGCGTTACCATCAGCCGGTTGGAAAAGCCGGGGATGTACTCTTCAAACTTCCGGTAAAAATAGGCGCGCTCCGGACGCGGGCCTACAAAGCTCATGTCTCCGCGCAGGATATTCCAGAGCTGCGGCAGCTCGTCCAGCCGCGTCCGCCGCAGAAACTGTCCGAAGCGGGTGCACCGCGGGTCCTGCTCGTCCGCCCACTGCGGGCCGTTTTCTTCGGCGTCAAGCCGCATCGAACGGAACTTGTAGATCATGAACGGCTTGCCGTGAAGCCCGAGCCGCTCCTGCCTGAAGATCGGAGCGCCCGGCGAATCGATCACAATGATGAGCGCGATCACAGCCATCGGCAATGCCAGGATCAGTAGTCCCAGAAACGAAAAGACGAGATCAAAAATTCGCTTGGATATCAGATACAGCCTTCGGGGCTGCAATACAGGCTTTGCTATCTGTATCGTCACTTTGGCGGAGCCTTCCTCCGCCAGACAGCTGGGCGCCGCTGTCGCCATATGTCCCACATCCCCACATTTCAATGATCCGCAATATAGAGAGATATCGTCCGTAGGGTACCCTACGGACGCGAAAGGCGCGCCTTTCGCGTTTTCTCTATTGCGCTTTCGCTATATGCTCATTTTTCCGCCGCTGTGTCCGTCCGCAGAAGCTCTTCCCGGACGTTGGGCGCTACGAAGCTGTAGATCTGCTCGAAGGCCCAGCGCGTCGTCTCGTCGTTATCCGGCATTTCTCCGCCGATCACCCGCGCAGCAAAGGACAGCATCGTGTCAAAGACCTGATGCAGCAGCATGTCCACGTTGGCCTCCGGCCGGAATACCTGCCTCATGACGGCGAACAGCTCCTGAAAGCACTCCAGATGCTCCTTATAGGCGTATTTGCGGCAATTCGCAGAATAGTAATAACGGAGGTAAAAGCAGTAATCATCGCATCTTTCCAGGATGAAGCGCCAGCTCACAGACCACAGCCGAAATGCCCGGCTTTTCCATGGCGTGTCCTCGTCGTGCATCGCCGGGAACTGCTGCTTGAGAAAATACGCAAAATTCACATCCTCCATGTGAAAGGCGTCGCGCAGCATGGCTTCCTTGCTCTCGAAGCAGCGGTAAATGTACGCCTCGTTCAGGCCCGCGTCCGCAGCGATCGCCTTTGTCGTCGCCTTGTCCAGACCTTCCCGCGCCACAACGCGGATCGCACTCTCGATAAACGCTTGTTTCGCATTTCTACCTTTTCTCATCGAACTTCCTTCTTTTGCCGCGCGCAATGCAAATGTCAAATAAGTGCCTACTATCATTCCGGGCAACAAAAAGCAAATCATTTTATCGCCGCAAATGATTTGCTGGTACACAGGCAAAGCTTTCGCAGAGTTTGCCACTCCACGGAATGGATAATACCCCAATTTTCTCTTGCATTATAGCATATTGCACATCTGAATGCAATTGCCTCGGTGAAAAAATGGAAAATAATATATTTTTTGCAGACGCGCACAGGTGTTTGTGCAAAAAAGACTTGATGCAAAGCCTTTGCGCAGTCAGAGTGGCCGTCCGGAATGGGTCCAAACAGGACTCGCATGGTAGCTGGAGCCAAACAATATGCCGCAGCTGAAAACCGTGGGGATATGTTCTGCGCAGTAAAAATTGGTGTTATTGAACGATATGGATATAAGGAAAAGCCCTGCTGTGCAGGGCTTTTCTTTGTTTTGTAGCAGAGTGGCAGACTCCACGAAAACATCATTTATATATAGTTAGGGAGATTTCCGAATAGCGGAAATCTCCTTTTTGTTTTGCCGTATATATTTTAAGCTGATCGTCCGGGCGCCTATTTTGTGCGAACTCTCTGGCGCAAGCCATTTTGGTAGCACTGGATTGCCGATTCAATGTGCTCAGAAAGGCAATTCAGCGCCTCTTTAAGATCTCCGGCTTCCATCGCGCGCAGCAGATCAAAATGCCGCACGATATTTTCGGAGCGAGCCGGAACAAATGCCTGCGACTGGAATACACAGAGCTTTACCTCCGTCAGAAGTCCCTGATACATCTTTGTCAGGCGCTTGCTTCCGGCAGCCTCGACCAGGCCCTCATGAAATGCCATATCTGCATTCAGATTTGCGATCCGTTCCTTTTCCGGATCACGTTCCGAAACGGCATCCGCCAGTGCGTGCAGCCGCTGCGGGACCTCTCCGGACGCGATGATCTCGCGGATCGCCTCTGCCTCCAGCAGCTGGCGCAAATGAAATATTTCAACGATATCTGCTGCCATGATCTCCTTAACGTATATGCCTTTATTTGTTACCTTTTCCAGCAAGCCTTTTGATGTCAAATACGCCAAGGCCTCGCGGATCGTGTTGCGGCTGACATTACATCGAAGGACCAGATCGGTTTCCTTGATTTTTTCTCCCATTTCGTAGCGCAGGGCACAAATGTCCTCCTCAAGTGCGGTGGAGACAGCCTCCACAGTTGAAACCGTGCGCAGTTGCTCTCGCTCCATCATATACTTCCTCCGTTTGTGATATTCGCTGTTTTACACGCAATTTGCATATAAAAAGTACGGCTTGTGCAATATCGCCAATTTTCGACTGTATAATTGTTGAACAATCCTACTTTGCAACCATTAGTAAGTTTTAATGCAATTATAGCTATTTGGCAACAAGAATATCAAAAAATGGAGGAAAAATGATGAAAAAGGCACTCGCATTCCTGCTTGCGCTGGTAATGGTCCTTGGACTTGTCGCCTGCGCCGCACCGCAAAAAGACGCGAACTCTGCAACTACCCCCGCAAATTCTGCACAAGATGGGTTCACCCAGAAGCCCGCCGACAATGCCGCATCCGAAGATCCTTCTGCTGAGCCGATCCTGATCGGCCTTTCCGGTATGGCGACCGGCGACTTCGTGGAATCCGGTCTGCTGATGATGGATGCCGTCTATCTGGCTGCGGAGGAGATCAACGCCGCTGGCGGCGTGCTCGGCCGTCCGTTGGAGATCTACATGGTCGATAATGCCAGCACCGCGCAGGGCGCCGTCACGTCCATCAACAAGATTCTTTCCGAAGACGTCGTCGCCTGTATCGGCCCGACGACGAGCGGCATGGTCAACTCCTGCCTTCAGTATTTCCAGGAGTCCGGCGTTCCCTTTGTATCTGCCGCAACCAGCCCCGCGATCCGCGACAATGAATCCGATACGTTTTTCCGCATTTCTGTGTCCGATGCGCTGGTCGGCACTGTTATGGTCAAGTTTGCTGCCGAAACGCTTGGCTCCAAAAAGATCGGCATCATCCACAACACTGATGATTACGGCATGGCTGCCATGAACGCCGCTGTCGAAGCGGCCGGGGAATACGGAATTGAGACCTTTACCGAAGGCATGACCAGCAGTGATACGGACGTTTCTGCACAGCTGCTGAAAATCAAGAACTGGGGTGCGGACTGCATCTTCTCTTTCACGCATGATGCCGATACAGTCCTTGTTGTACGTCAGCTTTTTGAGCTCGGAATGCATGACATCGATTACGTCGGCCCGAATGCACTGCCGATGCCCGCAAACATTCCTCTGATCGATGCAGAAGCACTGGAAGGCTGCTACGCTGCAACCGATTACTTCGAGGACAAGAATGACGAAGTTCTGCAGGCGTATGTCCAGCGCTATGCAGAGCGCTGGAACGGTCTTGAAGTCGACCGTCTGGCTGCACTGTATTATGCTGCGACCTATGTTGTTGCCGATTCCATCGAACGCGCCGGCAGTACGGATCCGCAGGCTGTAAAGGCAGCTATGGCGCAGACCTCCGGGCTGGAAACCGTTCTCGGCTCGCTGACCTGCGACGAAAACAATGATCTGAACTCCACGCTCTTCATTGTCCAGTTCGATGGCGAGAAGAATTGCACGCTTGCAGAAAAGGTCACTCTGAACTGAGTCTGCACACATCGCTGAAAAGCAAAATGCACCACAGATTCTTCGGGCAGGATCCGGCATCCTGCCCGAGAATTTCACCCACGGTTTGGAGGCTGAAAAGCAATGAATATTTTTCTGCAGGTCCTCATCACCGGCATTGCCATGGGCTTCATCTATGCGCTGGTCGGTATTGAGTACACAATTATCTGGAATGCCACGGGCCTTTTGAATTTCAGTCACGACAAGTTCATCATGCTCAGCGCATTTACATTCGCGGGTACCTATGTTCTCGGTTCCGGACTGCCAGAGCCGCTGGCAATTCTCTGCACACTGATCACCATGTTCCTGTTCGGTGCCATATCTGCGCTGGCAATCTTCAATCCGCTGAGCAAATGCTCGTCAAATCTGTTTGCCACGATCGGAACCGTTATTCTGGGCCGCATTATCACGGAAGGCATTCGCTTGATCTGGGGCCCGATGCCGTTCGGCCTGAATAACTTCCTGAAGGGTACCTTCTCCATCGGCGGCGCTGTGATCGGCAAATCTCTGGTCGTTATCATTGTCGTATGCTCTATCATTACGGTGCTTTTGACCTTGTTCATGCAGAAAACAAAGATGGGCAAGGCCATGCGGGGCGTTTCCAATAACAAATATGCCGCAGCACTGATGGGAATCAACGTTCCCATGAACATCGCCTTTACTGTCGGCCTGAGCGCAATGATCTGTACCGCCATCGGAATTCTGATCATTCCGCTTTACAATGTTCACATTGCCATGACCGGAACGATTGGTCTGAAGGGCTTCTGCTCCGGCGTCATCGGCGGCTTCGGGTATCTGCCCGGCGCGATCGTCGGCGGACTGGTCGTCGGAATTTTGGAGAACATTGCAAGTATGCTGCTGCCGTCCATGTATAAGGACTGTGTGTCATTTATCCTGCTGATCCTGTTCCTTCTGTTCCGTCCGCGCGGGATCTTGGGACGAAAGAAAGACTGACGGAGGGCTGAGAATATGAAGAAACGAAGCACACGCACTTCAATTATGCTGCTTGCCCTGTTTTTAATTGTAGCCGGCTGTATGCCGCTCTTTCTGAAAAAGCAATACTATACGAATTTGATGGTTCAGGTACTCATCAACATCATTATTGTCACCGGCCTGAATTTTATTACCGGACTGACCGGACAGATGAACCTTGGCACAGCCGGCATTTTTGCGCTTGGCGCATATACGTCCGCCCTGCTCACTACGAAGCTTGGAATTAATCCTTGGCTTGGCCTGCTGGCTTCCATTCTAATGGGCTGCATCATCGGCATCGGACTGGGCTATCCGTCGCTCCGGCTCAAGGGAGTTTATCTTGCACTAACAACCATCGGTTTTTCTGAGGTCGTCCGAATCTTTATCACAAACCTGATCGACCTGACCGGAGGTTCTGCGGGAATCAACCGTATCCCGCCGTTTACTCTGTTCGGCCATGCCTTTACAGACAATGTATCGACGTTTTACCTCTATCTTGCTATTACAGCGATCCTGCTGATTTTCGCGCAGCGCGTTGTGAAATCCAAATGGGGGCGGATGCTCAAGGCCATCAAAGATAATCCGGAGGCACTGGAAACATCCGGCGTCAATGTCGCATGGCCGAAGATCCTCGCATTCACGCTGGCAGCTGTTTATGGCTGTATCGCCGGATGTCTGTATGCGCACTTTATTCGTTTCATTTTCCCGGATGAGTATACGATCAATTTCTCCATCAACTATGTGATCATGCTGGTGATTGGAGGCGTCGGCTCCGTTCCCGGCGCAGTATTGGGAACGCTGCTGGTAATGATCGTGCCGGAGGTCCTGCGTTTTCTGGAGAACTATTACTGGCTCCTGTTCTCCATTATTACGCTTCTGTTCGTTATTTTCCTGCCGAACGGTCTGGCCAGCATTTTCTCCGGTGATCGCAGAAAATCCCGTTTGTTTTCCCGTGCAAAGTCCGGAGCGCAAAAAACCGGAAAGGGAGGTAGACCGCAATGAGCACAATCTTAAAGCTTGAGCACTTGACCAAGCGATTCGGCGGCTTGTGCGCCGTGAACGACTTGAGTCTGGAAATGCACGTCCAGCTGCTTTTTTGCCGCCTCCGCCGGGATGATCGTTCCCGCGCCCGCGACGCAGCCGCCCGGGCATGCCATGCCCTCGAGTAAAAACCCGTCAAGCTTTCCCTCTTTTGCAAGCGTCAGAAGCCGCCTGCACTCGCGAAGCCCGTCGGCGCGCTGAATTTTTATTTCCATGTCCGGCTGTGTGCGGCGCAGAACTTCTTCCACTGCTGCTGCGACGCCGCCTGCCGCCGCAAAACCGCGTCCGAGTCCGGAGGCGTCATGCAGCTCCTGCGTGTCGGGCAACTGCGAAAAATCGATAGCTTTCGCCTCGAAAATGCCCATCAGCTCTTCGTAGGTCAGGACGAAATCCACGTCGCTTCGCAGCTCCTGCTGCATCGCTTCAAGCTTCTTTGCCGCGCAAGGACCGATGAACACGACCTTGCTGCCAGGGTGGGTATGCTTAACGAGCCTTGCCGTATAGATCATCGGCGTGTAGGTCATAGAAATGTTGCCGGATTCGTTCGGAAACAGCCTGCGCGCCATCATTCGCCACGACGGGCAGCACGACATCGCCAGAAACTTCTGCCGTGAGGGCACTTTTTCTACAAAATCCCGCGCTTCTTCAATTGCGCACACGTCCGCGCCCGCCGCGACCTCGACCACGTCGGAAAAGCCGAGCTGCTTCATCGCCGCGACGAATTTCGGCACGGTCACGTTCTTTCCGAACTGCCGACAAACGACGGCGCGACGATGGCGACGACGTTGTTTCCCTCCGCGATGGAGCGGACGACCTGAAAAATCTGGCTCTTATCGACGATGGCTCCAAATGGACAGCTCACAAGGCACTGCCCGCACGAGACGCATCGGTCATAATCAATCCGCGCCTTGCCGTTTTCATCCAGTCCGATCGCGTCCATGCCGCACGCCGCCTGACACGGGCGCTCGATGAACGCTATGGCGTGGTACGAACAGGCGCTGGCGCACTTGCCGCATCGGATGCAGACCGATTCGTCAATGACGCTCTTGCCGTTTGCAAAGGAAATTGCCCCCTTGGGGCAGACGCTTTGGCAGGATGCTGCGAGGCAGCCTTGACAGATATTTGTGACGCTGTAGCGCTTGGTTGGGCAGGCGTGGCACGCGTAGGGAATGATGTTGACCAGCAGCGGCTCGTAGTATTGCTCTGCAATGGCGGCGCGGTCCATACCCTCGGTGAGCAGCGTCCGCGTCTGCACAGGCTGAAGCGATAAGCCCATTGCCAGCCGCACGCGCTCACCCGCGATGGCGCGCTCTAAAAACACCGATTCCCGGTGCAGGGGGCTTTCGCCGGGGACGATGCGGTATGGGATATCCTCCATCTGACCGAAGTCGCCAGAGTATGCCATTCTGGTGACTTCAGCAAAAACCTTTTTCGAATATCTGTAATTAGAGATGGAATACCACGCATAAAAAGGACTTCCAAGAAAAGGGTTAGAAAAAGAAGTGGTCGGACGTCCGCTAAGGGGGAACGGACGTCCGACAGGAGAAAGTAGCGGATTGGGACCGCTAAAGAAGAGGCAGGGATGAGCGTTACATCCCCATTTATGTAAGCGCGGCCGCTCCCACACGACTGCGGTTACAAACAGAAAAACGTGCTGCCTGATATGGCCGCACGGAAATAAAGCCCCTATCTACTTAGATAAGTGCTGAATATTTCGGCTCCGGTCATGGCAAGGCACAGGGCAGCTCTCAGAAGACCTGACTTATTCTGACCAAGCAGACATCACAGTGACCGACTCGCGGGGCTTCTCACCCCATTCTACCTGCAAGCACATGGCTTACGCGAACTACCCGATATTCACTTTTTATCATTACAACATAGAAATACGCAATTACTAATATCATTTTTCTGCGCGATATATTGGATTTTGCATAACTTCATCTAAAAAATGAAATAGTCCGCTGCAACATCTCCTACAGCACGAATTTTACGTCAGAGATCTTGATCTCCTGCGCAGTGAACTTAAGGAACCTCTGAATAAATCCCCGACCGCGGACGACGGATCTTTTCCGCCAATCCTGCGGTTTGAAAAACGAGAAATACATACAGTATTCCCGCGTTTTTCAAGCCTTGTCTTGACGAAAAATCTCTCGCCGTCCACAGCCGCTGATTTAATCAGAGCTTCCTTAAAAAACTGCCCGTGAGGCGCTTCTCTCACAGGCAGTTTTGTTGGTTTATGCCGCTGTATAGACCTTTTCCCAGCGGACAGTCGCGTAGAACACGATTGAGAGCGCCGCTGCGATCGTCCAGCCGATGGGCCAGGAAATCCAGATGCCGGTCGTGCCGAGCGCGGTGCGGGAAAGCACCTCCGCCAGCGCCACACGGAGCACCAGATCGGTGAACGTTGCAATCATGAACTTCTTCATAAGGCCCGCGCCGCGGAGCACACCGTCGGAGACGAGCTTGGCAGACACGATGAAGTAGAACGGCGCGATGATGCGCAGGAACGCAACGCCTGTATCCATTGCCTGCCCCGTGGGGCTCTCAAGGAAGATGTGTACAAGTGGCTGCCCGGCAAACACATAAAGTGCCACCAGCGGCACGCACAGCGCCCAGACGAGTTTGATACCAGCCCGAAAGCCGGACTTGATGCGATCATATTTGCTGGCCCCGAGGTTCTGCGCCGTATAGTTGGAAATGCCGTTGCCGAGCGTGGTAAGGGACGTGATAACCATGTTGTTGAGCTTCACCGCCGCAGAGTAGCCTGCCATGACGGCCGCGCCGAAGCTGTTGATGACGCTCTGGATGATGATGTTGCCGACGGAAATAAAGCTCTGCTGCAAGATGCTCGGAATGGCGATGACCGCAAAGCGGCCAAAATGGTTCCACGAGAAGATCTTTACTTTTCCTTCCGTCGGGATTTTCGCAAAGCGGCGGAAGACGACCACAAGCGCCAGCACGCAGCTGATTCCCTGACACAAAAACGTCGCCCAGGCAACACCGGCAACGCCCATGTTGAACGCCGTAACAAACAGAATATCGACCGCGATATTAGACGTGGACGAGCAGGCAAGAAAGATAAACGGCGTTTTGGAGTCGCCCAGCGCTGAGAAAATGCCGGTTGCGACATTGTAGAGGAACACGAACGGCAGACCGTAAATGTAAATGTCGAGGTATAATTTCGAGTCCGCGAAGACCTCTTCCGGCGTTTTGATGAGCCGAAGCAAACTGTCGCAGCAGAGCGTGCCCACGAGCATCAACACCGCGCAGATCACGCAGCTGGAAATGAGCGCCGTATAGACCGTCGTCTTGAGGTCATTATACTGCTTCGCGCCGAAAAACAGCGCCGCCAGAACCGAACACGCGATGTTGCAGCCGAAGGCAAAGGCGATGAAAATGAGCGTAATTTCGTAGCTGTTGCCGACGGCAGCAAGGGCGTTGTCGCTGATGAATTTCCCCGCGACGAAGCTGTCGGCGATATTATAAAGCTGCTGGAAGATGATGCTGCCAAAGAGCGGCAGGCAGAACTGCCAGAGGACCTTCTCGGGCTTGCCTGTCGTCAGATCCTTATTCATGTTGCATCGCCTCCTTCGCGGATGCAATAACGCTTGCCGCGCCGCTTACGCCGTATTCGCTCGACGAGAGCATCAGATCGTAGCTTTCCGGTTCGCCCCAGAGTGTGTCCGCGTAAAAATCAAAGTGGTGCTTGCGCATCCGGTCGACCTTCTGCGCCTTATGAAGAGCGCGTTTTTCATCCAAATTATTACGCGCTGCAATGCGCTTTGCCCGGTCGGCGCTATCCGCATAGATGAAAACGGAAAGCGGACGGTAGCCTGCGGCCCGCAGAATGGCGGAGGCACACCGGCCAATGATGACGCAGTCACCCTTTTCTGCAAGCGCTAAAATCGCGCGGCGCTCGGCTTCAAAGACCCGCGCTTCTTCCGAGTAAAACGCCTCGCCCAGCGCGGCGGTGTCCGCAAAGGGATTGCCCGAGACGGCAATGCCAAAATCCTCGCCCTTTTCGTCGTATTCCGCGACGGCGGTTTCGGAAAGCCCCGCTTCCTGCGCGGCTTTTTGAATGAGGCATTTATCGTAGCAGGGAATCCCCAGCTTTTTTGCGACTGCTTCGCCAATTTCCCGGCCGCCGCTGCCATACTGGCGGCTGATGCAGATGATCGTCCGTTCCATCTTTTTTCGCTCCTGTCTTACATTTTTTCTCTTAACCGCCCCTATCGTAGCAAAAAAATGAAATATGTAAAATCTATATTTGACATTTCCGATATATCAAAATAGAATGGCAGAAGAGGAACGAATGCACGGAGGGTGCCATGTATATCAGCTACGAGTATTACCGGATTTTCTATCACGTCGCCAGGTGCGGCAATCTGACGAAGGCGGCGGAGGCGCTGCAGAACAGCCAGCCAAACTTAACACGCGCGATTCGGAACTTAGAGGCGGAGATCGGCTGTCCACTCTTTTCGCGCACGAATCGGGGCATGATTTTGACCCCGGAGGGCGAGGGGCTGTACCGGCACATAAAGATCGCCTGTACGGAAATTGAAGCGGGCGAAGCCGCCGTGACGCAGAGTCGGACGCTCGAGCGCGGAAACGTGTTTCTGGCAGCAAGCGAGGGTGCGCTTCGGTGTTTACTCCTGCCGGTACTTAAAAGGTATCAGGAAAAGTACCCCGGCGTGCATCTTCGCATCAGCAACCACTCCACGCCGCAGGCCGTCGCGGCGCTGCACGATACGACGGCAGATTTTGCGGTCATCACAACGCCGGTTACGCTCTCGCCGTCTCTCACGCAGACGATCGTCAAAGAAATTCGGGAGGTTCCGATCTGCGCGCCGGCCTTTTCCGGTTTGCTTGGACGAAGCGTCGCGCTTTCCGAGCTGGAAGCGTATCCACTCATCACGCTCGGCGCGGGCACGACCTCCCATGCGTTCTACGTCTCTGTTTTCACCGCGCAGGGCGTTGCTTTTCAACCCGCCATCGAAGCCGCCACGGCTGACCAGATCATCCCAATGGCAGAAGCGGGTCTTGGCGTCGGCATCGTGCCGGAGGCGTTCATTCGTCCGTCTGATAATGTGCGCCGCATCGAACTGCAAGAGCCCCTCCCGCTGCGTGCCGTGTGCATCGTGAAACGGAAGGGGCAGCCCCTGAGCGTCGCCGCGAGGGAGCTGGAGCGGATGCTGCTGGCGGCTGGGGCTCAGAGCACCTGACTCAGATTTGCTGCTTCAAAAGCCGAAGCAGCTTTTCTTTTCTGTAATGCAGCGTCATCACCGGGATTCCTGTTTTCTCGCTGTAGGCACGCAGGGTCAGCGGCGGCGTTTGCGGATATAACGCACGAAGCAGCGCCGCGTCTTCCTCCGGAAGTGCATCTACTACTTCACGAACGCGCTGCACGGCAAGGGTATGTAGGATGTTTTCTTCCACATCGGCATCCGGGTCCGGAATGACTTCCTCACCGGTAGACTCTTTGTCTGCCTGCGCAAAAAGGGAGATGATCGTCCACCCCTTTTTGCTTTCTGCAAGATAGTCGCTGCGCCGCTTCTCGGTTCGGCTTTGCAGATATTCCTCCTTCGAGCATTCCAGAACGACGTTTTTCATATTCAAAAAGAACCTGTCTTTGTTCTCGGGATCACGGACGAAGTCCAGATATTCCGCGCCGCTCATCTCGATCCATTCTACGGCGTCGCTGTTTTGCTTTCTTCTGAAGTACCTCGTTTTCAAGATACATATCAGAGTCAACAACAATAAAGTGTACTCCATCAAACAGTTCCAGCTGCAAGATAATTCTGTTATCTACGAATTGAATGCCATCAACAGCATTGACATTTTCTGTTACGCTTGCTGCCCAGAGAATATTTCCCTCTAAATCCGTTTTCATAATGGCATCTGATTTTGTAAATCCAATACACAAGACGCCATCTGCCATCTTACGGATTTCTTGCTTCTCACCAATGAATGTATGTTGAAAGGTATCCTCGCCTGTTGCCAAATCTATGATGTAGAGCGAATTGTCGGCTGATAGGTAAATATTGTTTTTGGTATAATCGTAGTATGCCGATACTGTGTTTTCAAATTCACGTTTCCATATTTTAGAGAAGTTCTGGTCATAATACTCTAATGTCAATTTCTCAATCTTATGATCCAGTGTAAACAAAAAATAGTGCTCAAAATCAGCTGAAAACTCAAGATAGCGTTCAATATTTGGGTCATTACCAATGAGCCAGTTGTCCGTACCCGTTTTTGTATCTTCAATCATGCCACGCTTAGTATAGAGACGATAAGATGTAAATTTCGCATTGGACTGATTTTCTGGCTCGGCAATATAGAATGGCTTGTCATAGAAGCCGCCGCTCTGGTATCCCTCCATGTCCTGCCCATAAACCGGCTCTCGCACTTCAACATCGCTTCCAAACACTGCTTCTGCAACTTTTGTGACAGTCTTAACATCAAATCGCTCAGAATCACTATATTGATAATCTGTCCAGAAATAGACACTGTTGGCCTCAATATGAGGCATAGTATAGGATAAACCTTTGGATAGCGCTGCAAGAACTCATAGCTTGGCACATCCAGATAGTCATTGTCAAAGTAGCTCAAAAAATCCCTCGCTGCCGGTCACATCATGCGTTTTCAGATACACCCTTGAACATGTGGGCGGGATTTTCTTAAAATTGGAAATGTTCTGGAAACCTTGAAAGAGTACATAAAAAGTTGACGTAAAACGGTACATAAATTTGAACGGTTTTTTGCTTTAAAGCGCTTGACGGACAACACGTTAACAGATTAGAATAATGCTGAAAAAATGCAGCACGCGTAAGTGTGCCGATTTTTACGCCTGCCTGACGGACAACTGTCCGCTGGACAGAGGCCGCCGCATCTGCGGCGAGCACCAAAACGGAGGAAAGAATCATATGAAAAAACGCTTATCCAGCCGGCTTCTTTCACTTCTGCTTGTGGTTGCAATTTTTGCAGGCTTTGCCCTTCCGGCAACGGCTGCGGAAAGCAGTCAGACACAGAAGCTGAGATTTGAAGCGGGCGAGAGCGAGACAGCGCCCACGAAGCTTTCGCAGACGCTGCTCGATTCACAGCCGGAAACGTTCTCAGAACGTGACGAGGCGGATTACGCGCCCGATGATACGGTGCGTGTGTCCATCGTTTTAAAGGACGAGCCTGCTGTCGCCATGTACAGTCTGGACGGCATCGGCGAGAACAATTCAGCGGTAACATATCGTCAGACGCTGAAAAACCGTCAGAACTCGCTGACCCAGCGCATCAACCGGACGCTGGACGCGCCGATTGACGTTGTGTGGAATCTGACGCTGGCGGCAAACCTCATTTCGGCAAACGTCCGCTATGACCAGATCGACGAGATTAAGGCCGTATCCGGCGTTGCGGATGTGTATGTGGAAAACCGCTATGAGACGATGGTCAAGCAGGAAGAACGCTATGATCCGAATATGGCCACCTCTTCCGAGCAGATCGGCTCGAGCACTGCATGGGCGGCGGGCTATACCGGCGCTGGCAGCAAGATTGCCATCATCGACACCGGTATCGACATTGACCACCAGTCATTCAGCGCCGCAGGCTATGACCACTCGATGGAGCTTCTGGCCAAGGACGCGGGCATGACGCTGGACGCGTACAAAAAGAGCGTCGGCGTTCTGGATGCGGCGGGCATTGCCGATGTGTTTAGCCAGCTGAATATTGCGAAAAGCACGACGGCCTCCGCTGTGACGCGTAACGACAAGATTCCGTTTGCCTATAACTATGTGGACAAGAATACGAAAATCACCCACATGGACGATGAGCAGGGCGAGCACGGCTCGCACGTTGCCGGTATCGCCGCAGCAAACAAGTACATCGCAAACGCCGACGGCACGTTCTCGAACGCGCTGGAAACAGCCAAGGTGCAGGGCGTTGCGCCCGATGCGCAGCTGGTCGTGATGAAGGTCTTTGGCTATGGCGGCGGCGCATACGACTCCGATTACATGGCCGCAATTGAGGACGCGATTGTCCTTGGCTGCGACTCGATCAACCTGTCGCTTGGCTCGTCGGATCCCGGCTTCACCCGTGCGACGGACATTCAGAAGCGCTTTGACGCACTGAGCGACAAGGGCGCAATCATCAGCATCTCCGCCGGCAACAGCGGCGACTGGGCAGAGAACTCCCAAAACGGCTACCTCTATGGCAACGACGTTTCGTTCCAGACCAGCGGCTCGCCCGGAACGTATTCCGACTCGCTGGCGGTTGCCTCCGTTGACAACGCAGGCACAACCGGCAACTATTTCAGCGTCGGCGGCGAGATGGTATTTTACAGCGAAACCACCTACGCAAACGATGCGTTCACCACGCTGAGCGGCGAGCTGGACTATGTGTTCATGCCGGAGAGCGTGCTTGGCAACGCGGCAGATTTTGACGGCATTGACGTCAGCGGCAAGGTCGTATTCATCCGCCGCGGCACAATCAGCTTTGTGGACAAGATCACGAACGCCGCAAACGCGGGCGCAAAGGCTGTTGTCATCTACAACAATCAGCCCGGCACAATCAACATGGATCTGAGCAGCTATACGCGCACCGCGCCCGCCGTTTCGATTACACAGGCTGACGGCGCAATGATCCTGTCGAAGTCTACGGCCGCAGAGGGCGGTGCGTACTACACCGGCAAGCTGACCGCGACGAGCGCAGTCGGCGTCAGCAAGCCCACAAACGACTACGGCATGAGCGATTTCAGCTCCTGGGGCGTTCCGGGCAGCCTGGAGCTCAAGCCTGAAATCACCGCGCCCGGCGGCAACATCTATTCTGTCAACGGCACGCACGTTGAAAAGGGCGCAACGCTCGGCGGCACGGACGCATACGAAAATATGTCCGGTACGTCCATGGCCGCACCGCAGATCGCCGGTATGGCTGCGCTGATGGCGCAGTACATCCGCGAGAACGAAGCGCTGTCCGGCTACATGAGCAAAACTGGCGTGACAAACCGTCAGCTGATCAACAGTCTGCTCATGTCCACGGCTTCGCCCATCATTGAGGCCGACACCGGACTTCCGTACTCCGTCCTCAACCAGGGCGCGGGTCTTGCAAATGTGGACAGCGCGATGAACGCCGAGTCCTATATCATGATGGACAGAAACCTGAGCGGCACGGCCGCCGACGGTAAGGTCAAGGCCGAGTTCGGCGATGACCCCGACTGCGATGGCACGTATACCGCAGGCTTTACCATCTACAACATCTCCGGCAGCGCACAGCGCTATAACGTCTACACCGACCTGTTCACGCAGGACATCTTTGCGGACGAGGATGGACAGACGTATCTGGATACGTGCCTCACGACGCTGGACGCGGAATTTACATATGATTTCAGCGACCACGCCGAAATCGTCTCCGGCTTTGACTGCGACGTCAACTGCGACGGCAAGACCGACGCGCTGGACGCACAGGCAATCATCGGCTATGTTGCCGGTGAAAACGACGGCAGCAGATACAACCTGACGGCTGCGGATCTGAATGCCGACGGCAAGGTCACGTCGTATGACGCGCATCTGCTGCTGGTGAAGCTGAACTCCGCCGCCATCGAAATTCCCGTTGGCAGCAGCGTCCACGTCAGCGTTACCATGAAGCTGACCGACGCGCAGAAGCAGACGCTGAATGCCATGTATGAAAACGGCGCATACGTCGAGGGCTACATCTATGTGGAGACCGACAATACCGCCGACGGCGGCCTGCGTCCCGTCCACTCCATCCCGGTTCTGGGCTTCTACGGCAACTGGTCGGATGCGCCCATGATCGACGGCGGCACGGCGATTGAGGATCTCTACGGCACGGGCGCGCACGGCTCGTACATCGGCTATGACTACTATACCGATTATACCGGCATCGTCTATCCGGGCTCGAGCGATATCGGCATCTATACCGTCAACCCCTATGTGGTTGAGGATGAATATCCCGCAGGCCGCGAGGCCATCAGCGGCAGCGCCACCATTGCGCAGTATGGCTTTACTCTGATCCGCAATGCAGCTGCGGTTGCGACGTATGTCAAGACGGCAGACGGCAAGATCACAGTCAGCGGCGTAAACAATCAGGTTTCGAGCATGTTCTACTATAGCAATAATGCGGAATGGACAAATTATGGCTATGAGCTTGGTGCGGCAGTTTCTCCGGTGGCGCTTGGACTGAACGAGGGCGACAAGTTCACCGCTGGCCTTGTCATGATCCCCGAGTATTATGAGCAGGACGGCGAACTGACGGCAGAGCAGATTGCAGAGCTGATTTCCTCCGGCGAGCTGGGCGACGGCGCATTCATTGAAAATACGTTCACCGTGGACAGCACTGCGCCTGAGATGCTTGATGCGAAGAAGAATCCGGAAAGCGGCGAGCTGACCATTGAAATGCAGGACAACCAGTATATTGCCTATGTCGAGGTACATAAGGGCAAGGGCAGCATTGTTCTGGGCGAGGGTCAGCCGGAGCAGGCCGAGGCCGGTAAAAAAACCGAGATGACGTTCGAGCTGAACGATCAGACGGCGGGCGAATACGTCACCGTAATCATTGGCGACTACGCGGGCAATGAATCGAGCTACTACGTTTACTACGGCGGCACGCCCGAGGACTACAGCAACAGAATGTTCGGCTTTACCTCCAACGAGGTGCGCGGCAGCGGCAAGCGCTGGGTGGAAATTGACCCGGCTGCCGTCAGCTATGACGCCGAGAGCGGCACGGGCAGCGGCCTTGTAACGGCAGCGCCTGCCGAGCAGGAGATCTATGCCGAGACGTATGCGGGCGGCTATGTGTTCTACGCAGCCGACGACGGCTTCTATGCCACCGAGCATGGCGAGTGGTCAACCGGCGTAAAGGTTGCCAACTACTCCAAAATGGCGGATGATGAGTTTGTGGCTGACATGGCCTATAACGACAAGGATCAGATGATCTACTTTATCACCGAGTACGGCAAGATCACGGACGGCGTACCTGACCGTGAAACCGGACGCCCGGTGAAGGACAGCTCCAAGCTCTACAGTCTGAATCCGGCGACCGGCGCAGTTGCCCAAATTGCAAACGTGACGGTTGACGCGCCGAGCGTTCCGGCAAGCGATATTGTGAACTACGACGGCTACAAGTCGCTGCACGCCATGACCATCGACAAGGATGGCAATTTCTACGGCGTGAACTTCGGCGCAAGCTATTCCGAAACCGCCAACTATGTCTACCTCTACAAGTGGACGCTGAATGACATTGCGTCCGGCAGTCTGGCGCTCAAGCCCATTGCCGAAAACGGCGTGTGCGACGGCACAGGCGAGAGCGGCAAGAGCGTGCGCGTAACCGGCTATTCCTCCATGGCCTATGACAAGGCGAGCGACAAGATCTATCTGGCCGCCGGCTACTATGGAACGGATAGACAGACCGGTGAATATGTCAATACCGGCGACCTTGACAACGAGCTGTGGGTGCTTGACCCGACTACCGGCAAGGCAAGCCTTGCAAACGAGGCAAACGCGCTGATGTTTGCGCACGTCAAGGGCATTTATATTGTCGCGGACGACAGCCTGACGCTGGAGCAGACCGATACGGTTTCCGGTGTGGAGCTGAACATGACCAACGTGACCACGATGGAGGGCAGCCTGCTTGTCCTGCGCGCAAGCGTCAATCCGTGGCTGACAAAGAACAAGAGCGTTACATGGTCGGTAGATGATGAAGACGTTGCGTCCGTCAAGGACGGCGTTGTGACCGCGAACAAGGTTGGCACGGCGACCATTACGGCCACGTCTGTGGCTGACCCCACCAAGTCTGCGACCTGCACCGTTAAGGTCAAGCCGTTCCCGGAAATGAATCTGCGCGCCGCCATCTATGACAGCGACAGCAATGTCTACTGGTCGAGTTTCAGCACAAAGCTTCCCTCGCAGTGGCAGAAGCTTTCCGGTGCAGTAAGCGAAATTGACGCGGCTGCGCTGAACGATGGTGTGATTCTGGCGCGCAAGGGCAGCACCATGCTCAGCATTGACCCCGAAACCTTTGAAGAGACCGTGGGCGGCACGCTGACGAAAGAACAGCTCTGGTCGGATGCAGCCGAGTCGCCGGTTGTCCTCTCCGCAGATGATGAAGAGGGACTGGGCGATATGGTCGCAATTGCCGGAAACGGTACAGTGATTGAAACGCTTGACAAAAACGGCGTAAAAGAATCCTTTACGTTCAGCCAGTTTGCAAGCGACCCAATGGCGGTGATTGCTTTCAAGGAAAGCGGCACATACGATCTTGGCTACTACGAAAGTGGAGCAAACTTCTTCTACATCCTGACGGAAAGCGGTAAGCTGTATGAACTGACGCTGTATCCGGATATGGATATGTACACTTATGACACTGTGACGTTTGCCGAAATGTCCAGAAGCCTTGGCGACACGGGCCTGAAGCTCCCCAACGTCTCCAAGTGCCAGAGCGGTCAGAAGGATGAGCCCGATTATGCGCGTGCATCCATGATCTACGATAAGGCAAGCGACTATCTGGTGATCGCGGCCTATACCGACAGCACCATGCAGCAGAGCGCGGCGATGCTCTATGGCATCTCTGTGGCAGATAAGACGCTTGCGCCGCTCGGCACATTTGGCACTGGCGTATGGCCGGTCGTTGGCCTTTACCGCGCAGATGCGGCCAGCTCCGGCAACAGCGCCGACGCGCAGCCGGTCAACAAGACCACCGGCTCTGTGAACGCGGCCAAGCTGACGCGCACCACGCGTGAGGACACCGTCAAGCCGCAGTCGGTCTCCGGCTCTGGCAGCACGGTCGCCAACGGCGTGATGACCGTTACGCTGACCGAGGATGTGGCCGTGACGAACGGCAAGTACACCGTGAAGTATGATCCGGCGGCGCTGACGCTGGAGAGCAAGACCTCTCCCGCCGCGATCAAGGCGTTCCATGTGGATGAGACCGCGGGCGAGATCACCTTTGCCTTTGCCGCTGCCGAGGCGTATGAGGCGGGCAAGACGCTTGCAACGCTGACATTCCGCTATCGCAGCGGTTGCGAGGGTGATGTGACGCTCTCCACCGCCGAGCGCAACGACGAGACCGTTACCGGCGACAGCAAGGAGCTGCCGCTGCACGAGTGGGTTGCGTCTGAGCGCAAGGAGCCGACCTGCACGCAAAGCGGCTATATCAAGTACACCTGCACTACCTGCACCGAGACCAGAACCGAGATTCTTCCGGCGCTTGGCCATCAGCCCATCGTTGACCGCGACGGCAACCGCGTGTGCGCACGCTGCGGTGCGGATCTGAACTTTGGTATCCGCCACGACGATGCAGCCTCCGACAGCACAAAGAAGCTCCCGTTCACGGACGTGAAGCCGTCGGATGCGTGCTATGACGCAGTCAAGTATCTGTACGAGAAGAACATCATGAACGGCATCGGCTATACGCGCTTTGGCCCGGATGAGGCGCTGACGCGTGCGATGGTCGTGACGATTCTCTATCGGATGGACGGCAAGGAAGCGGTCAGCTTCAAGGGTGTGTTTACGGATGTCCCCGGCGGCAAGTGGTACTCCGACGCAGTGGAATGGGCTGCAAAGCATAATATCGTCAACGGTGTCGGCAGCGGCAAGTTCGACCCGAACGGCGAGATCACGCGTGAGCAGCTGGCGGCGATCATCAAGCGCTACGCCGAGTACAAGGGCGTGACGATCTATGAGCCGACAAGCGCGCTTGCACCGACCGCGAATGTCTCCGCCTGGGCAAAGGACAACGTGGCATGGGCAGCAGCTGAGGGCATCCTGAGCGCAACGCAGGCTGCAAATGCAGTCAAGAGCGCAACGCGCGCCGAGGTTGCCATGGCCATGTACACCTACCTGACCAAGACGGCAAAGTAACAGACAAAATGAAAATTCCTGTGCCGAAAGGCACAGGAATTTTTTGCTTTAAAACGAGAATATTTGCGAAAAAATGGCGGTGCGTCAGCGCGCAAGCAGAAGAACGGCAAGATCATTGACGTTTGTTCCGGTCGGACCGGTCATGATCCGTCCGCCAATTTTTGCAAGGGCAGGGTAGGCGTCGTTTTGCTGTAGGATGTCGGTGAAGCACAGACCGGCGTCATTCAGCGCGGCAAGACTTTCGCCGTCAACATAGCCGCCCGCGGCGTCAGTCGGGCCGTCCGTTCCGTCCGAGCCGAACGAGAACACGGCAGTCTGCGAAAGACCGGCGATGCCCTCCGCCGCCCAACTTTCGGAGTGGAAGGACAGCGTGCCGACCTGCTCACCGTCCAGTGCGACCTGCACCCGTCCGCTGCCTCTCGCGGTCACACGCAGTGCGGTATTGTTCTGAATACCTGTTCATTTTTTACTCATATAATGCTGGCAATTCATCTTCCGATGCAGTTGTTACTTCGTAGTCGTAACTCCCCCAGAATGCTCCTATATCGGCTGAAGTGAAGAAATCTTGTTCCATGCCTGTTGTGATGACTCTTCCAGCTTTTACAGCGACCTCCGAATAGATAACCTCATAAGATGTACCATCAGAAAGATTAAATCGGAAACTGGT
>OMBO01000312.1_pt1 | contig 37139 bp, 33 predicted proteins | sample 1644901 | NCBI WGS metagenome assembly OMBO01 (sample SAMEA103958144, study PRJEB25191) | human gut metagenome | reverse complement strand
GGGTAGCCAAGTGCGGATCGGATAAACGCTGAAGGCATCTAAGCGTGAAGCCGACCTCAAGATAAGATCTCCCATCCGAAAGGAGTAAGACCCCATGAAGACCACATGGTTGATAGGCCGGAGGTGGAAGTGCAGTAATGTACGGAGCTGACCGGTACTAATAGGTCGAGGGCTTGATCGAAGCGAATTGAAAAGCAATGCAGTTTTCAAGGTGCGTTGAAAACACACCATAACCATTCCGGTGGTTAAGCCAAGGGGTTCCACCTGTTCCCATCCCGAACACAGAAGTTAAGCCCTTGTACGCCGACAATACTTGGCTGGCGACGGCCCGGGAAGATAGGTAGCTGCCGGATACCACAAAAGCAAGCAGCACGCAAAAGCGTGCTGTTTGTTTTTGTGCTATTTGATATTTACTTCTCTTCCCAGGCCACGAGTCTCCAAGTTGGCTGGCGACGGGGCAGGAGCTGAGCGCCCGCTGCGCGGGATGAAGCGAAGCGGATGCCCAGTGAGCAAAGGAGCATTGCAAGCGGCAGCGCCGCAAGGCGACTATTGTGAACTGAGGACCTACTGGGTACTTGCTCGTATATCAGTGGCTCAGTGCGAACGATACGGTAGGATTAGCTGTAGGTAGCTGCCGGATACCAAAGAAAAGAACAGTCCAAACGGACTGTTCTTTTTCTTTGCCATTCTGTTGTTTTCTATCTTCCCGGGCCCGTCTTGCCCTGCCGGGTTGGCCGGCGACATTGCGCAGTTGAGCGCGTCCTGTGGACGATGCAGCGAAACGGAGCAACTCAAGCACAGGGAGTTGAAGGCAGGCGCCCCTGCGCCAACGCGCAACGACCTTGTGCGCAGAGCCGGGATCGATTTCTAACTTTTTACACCTTAAACCTATACGGTTGGCCGGCGACGGGGCAGAAGCTGAGCGCCCGCTGTGCGGGATGTAGCGAAGCGGAGAATTGACACATAGTGTCGCACACCCCAAAGGCGCCACCGCGCGCGGGGGAGCTGCTGAGCGTAAGCGAAGCTGAGGGGGAATAGTTCATGGCATTTGGCAGCTTAGAGCCGCTCCCCTTTCGTCACGGCTACGCCGCGACACTTTCCCCGTAAACGGGAACAGCTTTGGAGGGGTGGTATCGGGGCTGCTCTGCTTGCGCTGATATTTATGCTCAGCGGCTGCGCCGGCAATCAACCGGTAAGAGGTGAAGTACAGACTGCTGAACCAACGGTTGAGCCTACGCCAACGATTGAACTTACGCCTGTGCCGACTCCAACGCCGGAACCAACGCCTGTGCCGACAGCAGAGCCCACTATTGAACCTACGGCAGCAATATCGGCTGATGGGGCTTCATCCGATAAAACGCTGAGCATTGATGCATTGGCGACTATAATGCAGGGCTCGCTTGAAGAATCATTTGATTACGCTAACGTTGAGGGAGGTGAGGAAAGCATAGTAATATCGGTGGCGAAAGAAGGTCTTATGAAGGACACTACCATTTCCAAACTTGCCGGCAATATGGATGGGTGGCATACGATGAAGGAAGCGATAAAAGAATATGCTGCCAGTATGTGTGATTTGGTTCAGACTTGCGGACATAAAGACACGAGCGTAATGGTGTTTTTACTTAATGACATGGATAAGGACCGGATTATCGTTGCGTATATGAATGGGCAGGAAATACTTGACGTTGTTGAAAACGAATAGCACGGTCAATACAAAGCTTTCTCTTGACACCCCAACGCCTTTTATGGCATAGTATTTACGGAAGCTGTATTTCTTGTCTCCGTCTTTGAACGGGTTGGGCCTTTGAGCCCCCTAGTCGGGAAATCGGCTTCTTTTCCATAAAATAATGGGGTGAATTGGGTGCAGACAGAATAAGCACCAAGGAGGAAAAAATGCTGAAGCTTGTTAAGCTTACGGAAGAGTGTATTCCGCAGCTGAATGAGAGGAACGCGATAGACTTGGAATAAAAGAGGTGCTTATGTGCTGCGATAAGGACAACGTAGCCTCTGCACGGACAATAATCAAAAACGGCGGAGTGCTTGAAAACGAGGTGCTGGATGACGGCATTCCCGTGCAGCGGTATTGGATAAAACGCCAATAGCACAAACCAAAAAAGGCAGCATATGCTGCCTTTTCACTTATCTGCTTAAATAAACTTATCCAGTTCCCGCTCAACCTCGGGCATCTTTTTTACCACCGGATGCTCTATGCGCCAGCCGCCTTTTATTACCATGTGCAGTTTGCGCAGGGCGGTGAGATCGTCAAGTGGGTTCTTGTCGCAAACTATTATGTCCGCCTGCTTGCCCGGCTCAAGCGTGCCTGTAATATCGCCCACGCCCGCAAGCTGCGCATTGAGTTGCGTTGCGCTGTGCAGCGCGAAGGCGGGGGTCACGCCGCAGTATTTTACGAAGTAGCATAGCTCGCGCCACATATCATAGTGCGTTATGTACGGGCAGCCTGTGTCCGTGCCTAGTCCCACGGGTATGCCTTTGGCGAGGTTGGCTTTGGCAAGGGCGATTATGCCATCGAACACCACTTTGCCGTTCTCCTGCTGCTCATAGGTGGCATGGGAAATGCTCCTGTCGAACAGGGCATAGGGCAGCGCGGGCGAAATGGTGGACACCTGAAATGCGTGCTTTTCTTCAAATAGGCGCATTATCTTATCGTCCGTCCTCGCGCCGTGTTCAATGGAATCCACGCCGTTTTCAAGCGCGACACGCACGCCCTCCGGACTTTCAACATGTGCCGCTACCTTCATGCTCAGCGCGTGCGCCTTATCGCATGCGGCCTTAACAAGCTCCGGCGCCATGCGCAGCACGCCCGGCTCGCCGACAACTTCCGCATCCATAACGCCGCCGGTTATCATCAGCTTTATAAGGTCGGGCTTGTCCTTGGCTATCTTCTCAACGTATGCCGCCGCTTCTTCGGCTGTCTTGGCCTCGTATGCAAGCGAGCCTGCCATATGCCCGCCGGGGACGGATACCGCCATGTTGGATGCCACTATGCGCGGGGCAAGTATTTTGCCGTCCTTAGCCATGTCGCGAATTATTGTATCGAAATCGGCCACGCCGCCAACGGTGCGCAGCGTTGTGACGCCGCTGAGCAGTTCGGTCTTTGCGTACGATTCGCACATCTTCACGCCTATTTTGCGTATAAGGCCAATGGAAGTTATCATCTTTACCAGCTTTTTCGGGTCGCTGGGCTTTTTGCGCGGCTTGCCTGTTGCGGGCAGATGCACATGCAAGTTTATAAGCCCGGGCATAACGTAGCGCCCGCCCATGTCAATGGCTTCATAGCCATCCTTTACCGCGCCGGATTGGGCTATTTTTTCAATAACGTCGCCGTTTATGTGCAGCGTAACGCCTTTTAGCGGCTGCATATCCGCCGTGCCGTCAAGCAGGGTGCAGTTTGTGAGCGCGTATTTTTTATGATTTTTATACATTCCGGTTACTCCTTTATGTATCTTTATTCATTTTAATTAACTATATAAAATACCACCGTCAGGCATTTTTGCCAAGAGGAAAGTTTTTATGAAAATATACAATCCAAAATTGGTATACGTTGGATTTTTTTACTATACCATGATATAATACTTGGGCTAAGCTGAAGAAATGGCGGCATAATCAATGCTTTGAGTCAAAACGTCAGCAAGGGGAGGAAAGAGAAAAATGAAAAACAGAAAATGGGGGATGGCACTCATAGCTGCGCTTTTGTGCCTGTGCATGGCGCTGAGCGCGTGCTCTAACGATGCGGACAACGACCCTAACGAGGTTGTGGGTCAGGATTGGCGCACATGGGGCCTGGTGGTGGACAGCGGGACAATAACCCGCAACGGGGAAGACACCGCCGTGCTTGTATGCGTGGAGGACGACGGGGCGTATTTTTATCATGACGACGAGAATCAGGTGCTTTTCGATTTTGTTAAGTTCCCTGAAGGATACGGCCTTACGAGCGGCAACTACAACGCCATAGCGTTCGAGGACGGCAATGGCGACGGCAATACGGACGTTGCTATTCAGTTCAATATGGATGACGATAATCAGCTTGCGCTGGTGTGGATGTACGACGAAACATCAAACGGTTACTATTTTTATGATGAAATAGTTGATGACAACAGCGAACAGGATACGCCGGACGAAACTCCCGAGCAGGTTATAACCAACAGCGATTGGGAGCATGACACCATAATAGAGGACGCGGGCGACGAAATGTACGTTGCCGATGCAACCGTGGGCGTGCAGACGTACTATCCGTATGGCTACGTCGTTATGGAAGTTATAAGCGACGCGCTGGTGATATACGACAACAATTTCAATTATGCCGTTGCCCGCTGCGTGAACGATGTCTATGCGGACTATAACGGTTCCGTTGAGGAATTCGCAATAGATTATGCCAACAGCTATATCTATAATGACTTTGGCCCGCTTTACAGCATGTTCAGTCCAATAGTGGATATGGATATAAAGGACCCTGATAATCCCAATGACCTTGCGCAGATGGACGGCTATGTTTACGACGATACCGAATCCGCCTACGTTCGCCTGTATATCTATACCGATGCGGAGGGCAACGTGATGGCAAAGTCGTTCTATGTTACCGATGACGATGCGCTTACCGTTATGGACGAAATATGCAGCGGTGTGAACCATACCGCATGGTATGGCATAGAAGGGTAGGGATCGAACTTATGCCTTTGTGGGGTGCGGTAGTTGCGCTTGTTGCGGCCATTGCGGCAATAGTGCTGGACGTTCGTAAGATAGAAAACAAAAAGGCCAGAACTGCGGGCATAATAATCGCGTCCGTAATCGGCGCGGTCAGCCTTGTGTATATTGCGCTCACGCTTATACTCGTAAGCGCCGTGGACTGAGCAAAAAAGAACATATGTTAATGTGCGGTTCCGTTAAGCTTATGCTTTTCGGAACCGCTTACTATATGTTATAATCCATATATGATAGTTATGGACTTGGAATGGAACAGCGGCGTTGGCGACGGCAAATCGCTCGCTGAAATATTGCAGATAGGCGCGGTGAAGTACGATAGATCTGCCCACAAAATAGTGGACACGTTCAGCGTATTCATTCACCCCTGTGTGCACAGCGAATTCAGCGTGGGCGCAAAGGCGCTGCCGCAGCTCTGGCGTTCGCTTGAAAGCAGGCTTACGTTTGAGCAGGCGTATACCGCTTTCCTTGACTGGGTCGGCGAGGAAACCATGTTCGCCGCGTGGGGCGGCGGGGATTGGCATGTGCTCAACGACAACGCCAAGTATTATTCCCTGCCCATAAAGCAGGATGTTCAAATGCTGGATGTTCAGTCCGCATTCAGCCTTACGATGGGCGTGGGCAGCGTGCTTGCGCTTTACAAGGCGGTGGAATTCTGCCACATACCGGATTGCTTTGACTATCATGATGCGCTGGCTGATGCGATGTATACCGCGCTTGTAAGCGAATGGGTGGATGAAGAAACGCTTGAGCTCAGCCGCGGAAAAATCATGCCGCGCAGCATGGAAATGACAGGCAAAACGTTTGAAACACCGCCCGCCAAGTATTCGGAATACTTCACCAACCGCCACGATGTTATGAATTGCGACGATATGCGCATAGTCAATTGCCCCATATGCGGCGCGAAGCACAGCATAGGCGAATGGTTCAGCAACGACCGGCGCCGTTATTATGCCGCGTTTCGCTGCCATGGGCACGGCCGCTTCATCTGCCGCATGACGATAGTGAAAAAGGATGATCTTATCCGCGGGCGTTTGGCAATTCCGCAAATGACGCCAAAGGAGCTGCATAGCTTTCAGGTGGCCAAGAATGCCAAGCATTATCTTTGCAGCGCAACGCTTGGCCTTATAGCGCAAAAGCGCAAAAATAAACGAAAAAAACAGACCGCTCAGGCGGCTGCCACTCCCGCGCAGTAATCAGGCGCGGGAATTTTTTTAGCCGCTCGACTTTTTGAAACCGAAGGAGTATAATACTGCTTGCTTTGCGCTGCGGCGCAGGGCGTATTTTATTGAAGAAAGCGACGGTTTGATATATATGGAATTGGTAATAAGCAATGCGCGCGGCTTTGCGAAGAAAAATGCGGTTATGCTCATTGCATTTGCGGCGGCGCTGATAACAAGCCTGTTTGTGCCCGTGGATAAGGAATACATAGGCTACTTTGACTTCAAAACGCTAAGCTGCCTTTTCTGCGTGCTGGCGGTGGTCTGCGCGCTCAAGGACATAAACTTCTTTTTTGTTATAGCGCGCAAAATAGTGCACTTTTTCAAAACGGCGCGCATGAGCATACTTGCGCTTGTGTATATAACGTTCATAGGCTCTATGCTCATTGCCAACGACATGGCGCTGCTCACGTTTCTGCCGCTGGGCTTCCTTGTGCTGAGCAGCACGGGGAAACAGAAATATATGGCGTTTACGTTTATTATGCAAAATATTGCCGCCAACCTCGGCGGCATGCTTACGCCTTTCGGCAATCCGCAGAACCTTTATCTTTACACTAAGTTTAATATCCCCAACGGCGAATTTATGGGCATAATGGCCCCGCCGTTCATATTGTCCGTTGTGCTCATCACGCTGTGCTGCATCATATTCGTAAAAAACGAGCCGCTTATGATAAGCAATGAAAAGATAGAGCTTAACGGCAAACGCACTGCGCTGTATCTTGCACTGTTTGCGCTGGCGATAGCGATTGTTTTTCGCGGCATACCGTATTGGATAGGGCTTATAATAATTCCAGCGGTGCTGTTCTTTGCCGACCGTCACGCGCTTGAATCGGTGGACTATCCGCTGCTTTTCACGTTCGTGTTCTTTTTCATATTCGCGGGCAATATGGCACGCATGGATGCGGTAAGGGATTTCTTTTCCACCCTGCTTTCAAAAAACACATTGCTTTGCAGCGCGCTTTCCTGCCAATGCATAAGCAACGTACCTTCGGCGATACTGCTTTCGCAGTTCACCGGCAACTATGCGGAGCTGCTTATAGGCGTGAACGTGGGAGGGGTAGGCACGCTTATTGCCTCGCTTGCCAGCCTTATCACCTTTCGCGAATACGTTAAGCACGACCCCAAAAGCACCCGTCGCTACATTGCGGAATTTTCCGCCTTCAACTTCGGCTTTCTTATAATACTCATTGCCTTTGAGCAGTTTGTGATGAAGGTATAAATATCCCCTTGCTATAAAGCGCGGGTATGGTATAATCAATTTATCGACAATATTATACAAAATACAACATGACCATGATAGCCCTACGGAGGACAAGTATGCGTACCCACATTGCCCTGCTCTTGTGCCTTATTCTATGCTTATGCGCCGCGACGCCATCAAAGGCGCTTGGCGGGATATTTATGACCAATGTTAACGAAACGGAATGGAACGCGGAGAACGCCTGCTGGATTGAACGACATTATATTGCCGCAGCGGACGAATTCTCCGCGTTTGTTTATGCTGCTCATGCGGAGGAATACGAGCGGGACGGCGTGCGCGCGCCGCTTGTGTGCGAAGCGTATATCGGCTCAGCCGACTCCGAACGTATCACGATTACGCTGGATGAAAATTGGCTCATCGGCATACAGACAGTTGTGTACTTAGTCAATGCAGAGCTTATAATAGGCGAAAACGCCGCGGCTGTGAATTACGGCAGCATATATATCGAATCCGGCAGTACGCTTACAGTCAACGGCGCGCTTGAGAACGGGGCTGTTGAATATGTGTCCGGCGAACTTAGGCTGAACTGCGGCATATACATACGCGACGGCGGCACGCTTAACGCCCTGAATGGCGAATATACGGGCGGCGGCAAGCTATACAAAAGCGCAAACGGCGCCGCGCTCGGCACGGAACAGGGCGAAGCCCTGCGCTTTTCAAACGGGCATGAGCTTTCGGCGCTGCTTGCCCAATGCGGCGAATATACTGCGCTTTATGCACGCGGCGCGGTAACGCTTGATTCGGCATTTACTCTGCCGTATGGCACTGAAATAGTGATAAACGGCGGCAATTCACTCACCCTTGCGCCCGGCGCGTCGCTTACGTGTACGGGAAACATATGGGTCAACGGCGGCGCGCTTACGGTAAGCGACGGCGCCAATATCACATTCGGCAATGAAACCGCGCGCATATGGGCAAACGCGGAAGATGGCTCATCTGTGACGGGGCAGGGGCTTGACAGTATAACGGTGCGGTATACCAAAAGGGAGGTAAACTCGCAGGCGGACATGGACGCGGCTTTTGGCGGCGCGTATTCGGACGAAATTATACACATTATTAATGTAAATACGCCTGTTAGTATAAACCAAGCATGGAACATAGGCGAAAATATGCTTATTCGCGTTAACGGCGGCGCAAGGCTTACGCTTAATGCGGTAGTCACTCTCAGCGGTGCGCTGCAGGTTTATAACGGCGCGGAGCTGAACATATGTGCCGCGCTTACGAATGAAGCATATGGCAACGTGGCCGGAGTTGAGCGCGGGCTGTGCGTATTTGCGGGCGGCACGGCAATGATTGCATCCGGCGGCAAATATGCGGGCGATGGCACGCGGCGCGTGTACGGCAGCATGGACGGCTTCTGCCATGCGGAAACGGAAGCGGAGCTGAACGCGGCGCTTTCATCCGGCGCGAATACGGTGCATGTAAGTCAGGATGCTATTGTTGCGGTAAACGGCGCGGTGAGCATACCGCGCGGAGTCACGCTTAAACTGCTTTCGGGTGCGCGGTTGAGCATTGCGGACGGCGCGCTGCTAATAAACACGGGCGCAATAGAGCTGAGCGAAACCGCTGCGCTGCACATATCACACGGTGCGCAATATATCCGCGGCGGGGAAGAGAAGTTCAGCGGCACGGTAACGGGGCTTGACGCGCAGCCGCGGCTTTTCAACACTACGACCGCCCGGGCAGTCGGCCTGTTCACCGAAGCAAGCGCGGAATATGCCCCGCTTTGCACGGATGCCGTGCGGATGTTTGAAGATATGCGGCTGCGCTATGCGCTCAGTATTGGCAAAAGTATAGCCGGCATGGACGTATCGTTTGAAGAGGGGAGCGGATTGAGCGCGCAGTGGAGCACGGCGGACGGCGGCGCGGCAATAACGCTGCTCGGCTGCGGGAGTGAAACCGAGGAGACAGTATGCCTAAATATAGCCTTCGCAGACGGCACGGCGGAGAGCTATTGCTTTATCGTTCGCATGAGCGAAACCGAAGGCGCGTACAGGGTGGGCGATATTGACCGAAGCGGCCGCATAGACGTGCGCGACGCGGTGCTGCTCTGCATAAAAATAGCTAAGGGCGACGCCGGTGCGGACATAAACGGCGACGGCAGGCTGAACGTTGCAGACGCTGCCGCGCTGTGCAGAATTATTTTCCAAGGCTGAGCGCGGTTGCAAAGGCGCGAAGCGTACTATATAATAAGCATATCTGTACGAACGGAGGGGAGAAGAATGAGCGGAGCAAAAAGAATACTTGCCGCACTTGTTGCCGCGGCGGTGCTTTTGATGGGCACGGCGGCGCTTGCGGAGGATACTAAGATAAACATAAGCGCGGGCGAGGCCGGTGCGGACGGCACAATAACCGTTACCATAAGCCTAAGCGGTGATACAAGCGTTGCAGGCGCGCAGCTTGCGCTTGATTATGATGAAACAATGCTGGAACTTGTTAAGGTGAAAAACGGGTCCATGGTTTCCGGCGGCATAAGCGCCACCAATGACGAAGAGCCCGGCAGCATAATATTCATATGGAGCACGCTTATGGGCAGCAAACAGCCGGGCGAACTGCTCAAACTCACGTTCCGCCCCAAAGAGGGCGCGCACGGCAGCACGGAGATAAAGCTGGACAATGCGCTCACTGAAACCATGATAATAGACGAAGAGCTCAACGAGCTTGCATATACCGAGGGCAGCGCCACGCTGGAGCTTGCATCCGCGATTAACACTCCCGCGCCAACTGCTGCGCCGGAGCAGAGCGCGCAGCCCACGCAGGCGCCTGCCGCTACCGCCAACCCTGATGCCGATGTTACAATGGACATAGGCCAGAACACCACCATTTCCGGCGGCAGCGGCACAATATGGTCCAGCAGCAACGAACGCGTGGCCACCGTTGACCAAAGCGGCAGCGTGACAGCCCATGCGGAGGGCGAAGCCGTAATTTATGCCATAAGCGAGGACGGCACAAGCTTTACCGAAACCGTTGTGTCCGTGGGTAGTCAGCAGGCGGCTGAATCCCCGGCACCGCAGACGGACGCTCCCGTGCAGACGGACGCGGCGCAGACGGATGCCGCGCAGGTGACCGTTGCCGAAACGGAGGACGACGGGCCTTCAGTTTGGATGTGGCTGCTTTTCGCGGCGGCTGTGATAACGGGGATAGCCTCTATTTATCTGGCCATCCGCGCCATGCGCCGCAGGTAATTGGCAGGAAATAACAAGTAAATCAACAGTTTGTGAATAATACCCGCGAAGGAGCAGAATAACCTTGCTTATATTGCTTTTTGCGGGTATAATACTATATAACTATAGGTGGTGGAGGTATGCCCATCGCCTGCTCCGGTCCAAATACATAAGGAGTTTAAAGGCATTACATGAAACGACAGAGAATCGTAGCAGCTTGGCTCGCGTGCATAATGGCGGCGTTTGTGCTGCCGTTCGCTGCGCTTGCCGAGGGGGGAGATATCGCCATAAGCCTTAGCGGCGGCAACGCTGCGCTTGCGGTGGGCGATTATCTTAGCGTCAATGTTAAGTTTGATGCGGCTGTTGCAAGCTTTGGCGGCGCGGAGTTCAATGTTGAGTACGACAGTACGGTGCTTGAGTTCGTGTCCTACACTGCGCTGCTGGGCAGCGAGGCCGACGAGGACACGGCTGAAAGCGGCAGCGGAACCGGCATGCTCAACTACGGCGGCGTTAAAGACGGCAAGGTGAAGATACTGCTTGTCAATGCGGGTATCATCAGCGGCGGCGATACGAGCATTGCGGCAAACACCGCAATTGGCAATATTGTGTTCAAGGTGATAGGTCAAAATACCACCGGCACAAGCTACAAAATAGCAAGCGAGGGATTTAGCGCCATAGCGGCAGAGAAAACCGGCGAAACAGAAACGGCGCTGACCCCTGCCGGCAGCACATTCACGGAAACCACTGTGACCGTGAGCGACAGCGTGACCTATCCCACGGAGAACGCGCCCACGGTATACTGCATCACAAGCGAAGCAAACGGCGTTGTGTCGCTTTCGCTCAAGGCAAGCATTGCCGATTTGCAGCGGCTGGACATGCAGCTTACGCTGACGGGCTATGAAAATATTACCGCAGTAGCCGACTGCCCACTCAATGTTACGGTAAGCAACAATGTTGCCACGATAACCTACGATGCGCAAAACGGCAGCGGCGTGGACATGCGCAGCGGCGTGGCGGTGCTGACGATGAAAAAATCGGGCGCAAGCCAAAGTATTATCTCAGAGCCCAAGGCCATAGCCACAAAGGACGCCAACGGCGCCCTCAGCCCAATAACAAAGCCCACCGTAACCGACGACCCGTATGGGGGGTATGCATTGGGCGATGTTAATGGGGATGGGAAGATAAATACGCTGGATGCAATGATGACATTGAGAGCGGCAGTGGGCATTGAAAGTTTGGATGCAATACAAACGATTCGTGCAGATATAGATGCAAATGGTAAAATAAATACCATGGACGCGATGATGATTCTCCGAAGGGCAGTAGGGTTGCTTGACGAGAATTATAAAAATATATATTAAGTGAAGGCAGAAGGCTGGATTTCGAAAGGAGATAGAAAATGACAAAAAGAGTGCTGGCATTGATATCATCTCTTGTTATGCTTATCAATATGATTCTTCCTTCGTTTACGTTGGCTGAGGGAAATCCGACGCTGATTGTAAACTTGAGCTCTAACTCGTTGAGTGTTGGCGAAGAATTTACCGCAAGTGTAAAGTTTGGCGATTTGAGTAAGTCCGGAATTAACCTTGATACGGTTGGCTCAATTCAGGTCGAACTTTCATATCCAAGCGACTATATAGAGTTTGTTTCATGCAACGAGGACGATATGTTCTGGCCTTCAAAGGCACTTGTAGAAATAAACTATAAGGAAGCTGGTAAAGTAAAATATGGCTTAATAGCCTCGAAGGGAATAACCTTGAGTGATGACGATGTAATGTTTACTGTTACACTTAAGGCAAAAGCTGTTGTTGCAAATGCAAACATAAGCGCGATGTGTGAATCGTTAGCGGATGTAAAGCCGACCTCTGCGAATGTTTCAGAAGGCTCCGCCACCCTCACCATTGTCAACCTCTGCACGGGCATAACGCTTGACAAGGACACGCTGACCATAGCCCGCGGCGAAACGGCTACGCTTACCGCAACCGTTGAACCCGCCGACACTACCGATAAGGTAGTTTGGAGCAGCAAGGACGATAACATTGCTATCGTTAAGGACGGCGTTGTGACTGCCGTTGGATTGGGCGAAACCACCATAACCGCTGCCTGCGGAGACAAGACCGCAAGCTGCAAGGTCATCGTTAACAAGGCTTTCTTGACCGGCGAGGTCATCATTACCGGAAATGCCGTTTACGGCGTAATGCTTACCGCGGCATATATTAAAGGCAATGCCCAAAAGGTAGAGTACGTTTGGTATCGTGAAGGCGGAACTGAGCCTGTCGGTACAACAAATACATATACTATTACCAAGGACGACATAGGCAAGGTACTCACTGTTTGGGTTAGCGACACGGAAAACTTCATGGGCAGCGTGAAAGCAACGACTGCGAAGGTCGAAAAAGCCACGCAGAAAGCTCCCGACGAGCCCATAATCGAAGCCAAAGAGAACGTTATAACCGTTAAAAATGTTGACCACGATGCGGAATATCTTCTTGTTGGTGATGGCGCCAGTCAGAATTTCGGCAAGGAAACCGAGTTCACCGTGCAGTACGGCAAGACCTATTATGTTGCGGCCCGCTATCCCGAAACCGATACCCATAAGGCGAGCGCAGAAGCAGAGAGCGACCCCGTTACCATCACCAAAGCCCCGAGCAACCTGACCGTTACCTCCAGCGAAGGCGGCAGCGTTTCCGGTATCCCCGAAGGCATCGTGCGCGAAGGCGACGAGGTCACCCTTACCGCCAAACCAGGCGACTTTGACCACAAGTTCGTCAAGTGGGAAGTTACCGGTATAACCCTGACGGAAGCAGAAGCGAAGGCTAACCCGATAATCTTCACCATGGGCAGCACGGACGTGACGGTAAAGGCTGTGTTTGAGAAGAAGGAAGCCGTTATTATAAACTTCAACGTCCTCAACTTCACCTATGACGGCACACAAAAGACGCCTGAAATCGGCCCTGAAGAAGTTGTAGGCATGGATCGGACTATTGAATATTTCGACAGCCTGAATAACAAACTTAAATCTGCTCCTAACGAAGCAGGTACATATAAAGTTAAGGTAACGTTTACCTCCAGCGAAGCTTCTGAATACCGCACGACCTGGGCGGAAGCAACGTTCACCATAGCAAGGGCAGATCAGAAAAAGCCCGCCGAGCCTACTGTAACGGATATAAAATCCGATAGCTTTGTTGTAGCTTTTGATAAAAAACAGGAGTATGCCATCAACACCACGGGCAAAGAACCCACCGAGTGGGCGGCGACCATTATCACCACCGGCCTTAAACCCGCGACTACCTATTATGTGTTCACCCGCGTTAAGGGCAATAACAACTATAACCCCTCTCCGGCAGTCTACGCAACGGTAACGACTGCGCACACATATGAGTGGGAAGTTGACGGCTCCGGCGTTGTCGGCGTGAATGTGCGCGTTGGCGGAACGTTGCCCGAAAGCCTGACAGGTACAATAAAGAATATAGGCACGGGCGAGCTTACGTACATAACCGCTACCATTGACAGTGACACTAACTTTACGCTTGAAGCCGTACCCGGCACGCTTGCAAGCAACGGCAGTTTGGATATAACCGTAAAGCCGAAGGACATCAAAACCGACAAGGAAGGCACATACAAGGCTGCCGTTACCGTTAAGGCAAAGGATGTCAGCAAAATAACCGTTAATTTCACCATAAAGGTTACGGAGAAGGAGACTGCTGAAATTTCCGGCATAACCGATACCACCGTGACCTTCAACGGCAAAACGCAGGGCATTGACCTGAGCCAAGCCAAGGTCAACGGCAAGGACGTTAAACCGAGCGACCTGACCGTTACCTATACAAAGGACGGTGTTGACGTTCCCGCGCCGCGCGATGCCGGCACGTATGACGTGGCGATAAGCTACGAGGATGCGGACTACATCGGCAGCACAACCGCGAAGCTTATAATAAATAAGAAGGAAGTTACCGTAACAGGCTTCGAGGCACAGTCCAAGGTGTATGACGGCAACGCCGATGCCGCGGTTGACAGCACCAACGCTAAGCTTTACGGCATGATAGAAGGTACGGTGGTTGGCTTCGATAAGTCCGGCCTCACGTTTAAGTTCGATGATAAGAACGTCGGCACGAGCAAGGCCGTTAAGAACACCGCGCCCATAACCCTCACCGGTACGGATGCGGGCAACTATAACCTGACCAACCCCATCGTTGAGCTTACGGCCGACATTACCGCAAAGCCCGTGACCGTAACGGCTGCCGTTGCCGAAAAGACCTATGATGGCCTTACAAATAACGCAGCTGTTACCCTGAGCGCACCTGAATTGATAGCGGGTGATGACGTGCAGTTCGACAAGGTAACGGGTACATACGTTACCGCCGACGCGGGCGACGCCGTGGAGGTCGAGGTGAATTACGCTATTTCCGGTGCGGATCGGGGCAATTACAATATTACCAAAGCTGAAGAAAAGACTTACGGCAAGGTAAATAAGGCCGATCTGAACGTCACACTCACCGCGCCCGCCGCCGTTACCTACGATGGCAAGACGCATGAGGTGAGCGGCGTTAAGGATAATGGCCGCGTTGAGGCGGATAAAGGCAAAACGCTCTATACCCTTACCTATAACGGCAATAATGCGCTTCCCGTTGATGCGGGTACTTACAGCGCAACCGCCAAGCTGACCGACGAGGGCGGCAAGAACTATAACCTTAAGGCCGATACTGTTAAGGTGGAGATAAACAATGCCGACATGAGCGCGACCGATAAGGAATACAGCGTTGCATTCATGCTTGCCGGCGCGCAGACCCGCCCGCTGAGCGATTTGCAGCTTGCTCCTGCAAACGTAAGCGGTAAGTGGAGCGTTACCACCGGAACTAATGAAATTCTTGACAGCGAAGCTAAGATAGATGGCGAGAACCTCGTGTTCACCGTCAAGTCTGGCCTTACCACCGCGGACATCGGCAAAAAGGTTGAGTTGACGCTCACCTTCACGCCTGACAAGAACTATAACCCCGTCACCGCCACCGTTACCGTGACCCTGGCGCAGGATACTTACACCAACAGCATCGTTGGCACCCTGCCCACTCAGGTGAAGCTGGGCGAAGCGCTTGACCTAAGCGGCGTAAAGCTCGTTACCAAGTTCGGCAGCGGCGCACCGGAGCAGCAGCTTGACGTTAACGATGATACCAAGGTTGAAGTGACCACCACTTACGACCACACCGCCAAGGAAATAGGCGTAAAGACCGTAACCTTTACCGATAAGGCGAACAGCGGCATAACCTATACCCACACCTTCACCGTTGTGGACGTGCTTGAAGGCGTTAAGCTTGAAGCCAACCCGACAGCATACTCTTACAAGCTGAAGGAAGCGACCTCCATAGGCTTCGACGGTAAGATACACGCCGTGTATAAGTCCGGCGCGAAGAAGGCGCTGAATCATGCCGATGTTGTACTCTCCATGAGCGACGGTACGGCAGTTGACAGCGCAAAGGAAGCGCGCCTGCTGAACACCCTTGGCACCGCTACCATAACGCTTACCTATACCGAAAAGTATTTAGACGGTACAACCGATAAGCAAAGCGTTGATATAACCGTTTCCGTAACAGCAGCCCCCGTTAAGCCGGATGGTAAGCCCAATGCCGAGGGCTTCGCGGTTACGCCGATACCCGATGCGGGCAAGGAAATGGAATATAAGGACGACGCAGGGAACGAGGTGAAGCCGGAAGATGTGCAGGGCAAGCTTGCCGATGCCGCACCGGGCGCGCTTGAAGGGGAAGTGAAGAATAACCCCGCGTTCAATAACGTCGGCAACGGCGATGTTGTGTATGAAAACATCAGCTTTAAGGATAACACAGGCAACCCTGTAACGTTTGCAAACGGCAAGATGCAGGTGACCGTGCCCTATCCTGCCGATTCCGATAAGGGTGACGAATTTGTGATGCTGATACCCGACGGCGAGGGCAAGATGAAAGCCATAGTGCCGCAAAAGACCGCGGGCGGCTTGCAGTTCGAAATAGAAAACAGCGATGTGACATTTGCCATAGGCTGGTACACTCCCGCGCCTTCACCCGTACTGCCCACCGAGCCTGAAAGGGATCCTGAGGATAACTTCTGGAACGAGGTTTACTGGACGCTCCTTCGCAGCGGACAGGGCAGCGTTATAACCGCCAATGCCGGCTATTACGACAGGGTGCCGCAGGGCGTGCTCCGCGCGGTGGACATAAGCGGCAATACGCTTATAATCAACTCCGCATTCGGTGTGCAGGTTGTTGTGAACCCCGGTGCGCTTGAAAAGCTGGGCATGTACCGCTTCTATTATCCCATCAGCTATCTGAAGGAAATGCTCAAGGGCAGCAGCGTTATAAGCGGCAGCGGCACAACGGGCATTACCGTGGGAGTGCTTATGCCCACAACGGGCGACGCAACCGTGGTTGAGCATCCTTACAGCATGACTCCCGCAAGCGCGGGCTTCATACAGGGCATGGAGAACACCGCAAACGCGCGCCCCGTGATAGACAATGCGGACGGCGTAAGCGTGCTGGATGGCGCGCAGCGCAACGAAGGCGCGGTCATAGGCGGCGGCATGCTTATTGGCCTTGGCCTGCTGGCGCTGCTCGGCGCGGCATATGTGACCATGCGCAAGCGCGGCAACTGATATTAACTGAACATACCCGAACCTTGGGGCCAAGCGTAACAAACTTGGCCCCGAATGTTATTCGGATCAGGAGGGGGGAACACATATGAAAAAGAAACTGCTTTGCATTATACTTGCTGTGCTTATGCTCACAAGCGTGTGCGCATTTGCGGAAGCCGAGACAACCGAGCCTGAACAGACGATAGAGCCCGAACAGACCATTGAACCCGAGCAAACAACGGAAGCGGAGCGGACTGCCGCGCCCGAAACGGGTGCGGACGATGCCCCGCTTATAGACGTGGACGCAACGCCCGCGCCGAGCGGGAACGAAACTATTGAAATCCCCGCCGAGTTGGACGGCGTGTTCCAGTTTGGCGATTTTTACGGCGAACAGCTAAGCATTGACTTTGAGCAGAACCTGCCGGCCAGAGCAGCAGTTTTTGCCGATGAAACCGACGACGGCAGCTTTACTACCGCCAAGCGCGCTACCTTTGCCGCCCGTTTGCGCGATGCCATACTAAACCTTACCCGCAGCATAGATCTGAGCGATCTTAATATAAACTATGATGGGGATAAACCGGAAGGGCAGCGCACTAACTATACTGGACTCAACAGCACAATATCCGCCGTGCTGAACAGCGTGCCGGAATCCTTTGTGTGCGAAAAGGAGCGTATGGGATATTCTGCTGTAAAAGGCAAGTTCGATACGCTCAGCCTTGGCCTTAAAGCAGATGCGGCTTCCATGCGCGCTGATTACGATAGCGAAAAGCAGGCCGTGCTGAATAGTCTGTTTCCCAGCGGCACTTCCGGCATGAGCAAAACCGAAATTGCATTGGCGATACATGATTATATTGCCCTGCATACGCGCTATGACCATGCCGCCGTGGCAAAACCAAGCGAAAATCCGAATATGTTTAATGCCTACGGCGTGCTGGTGAACGGCCTTGCCGTGTGTCATGGCTATGCGCTGGCGTATATAGATTTGCTCAGGGAAGTTGGAGTGGAAAGCTACTTTGTATCCTCGATCAATCTTGACCATGGCTGGAATGTGATAAATACCGAATCCGGTTGGTATCACAGCGACGTTACTTGGGACGACCCAAGGCCCAATATAGGGGAATATACCAACGATGGCGACTATATGGGCTATTGCCGACATGATTATTTCATGAACACAACGGCGCAGATAGAGCAAAACCACTTCGCAGCGAACAGCAAAACATACGATGCCGTAATGAGTGTTATATTCGGCACAACGCCCATCGTTGCAGCGAAGGAGCATACAAACTCCGCCTTCTGGAGCGGCATACGGTGCGGCATGGCATATATTGACGGCAAATGGTACTATAACGACAGCCCGTTTAGGGGCATGTCCGGCGGGAATAAGCCTTTACCGTATATGAATGGCAATATTTGCTCCACGCCCTACGGCACTGAGCGTCAGGCCAATGTTATTGCCCAAAATGCAACGCCCTTTGCCGTGGTTGACGGCAGCCTTGTTTACGGTAGGTTCAGCGCACAGTTTGTTACAGACGCCATAATGTGCTACGATACCGCCACCGGCGCGGCAAGGAAGCTTGCCGATGTTGCGGGCGATACCATGGTGACTGAAATCGCCGCGGGCAGACTAAATCTTAATAATGGGCTTTATGACCGCGGCACGGTGGTGTATACGGACGCTAACTCCAATCTGTATACCATTAAGCCGAATCAATCACTTGACTTGGGCGATGTGAACACGGACGGCAGGCTTACCATTGCGGACGTTACGCTCATCTGCCGCCACATAATGGGTCAAGCGCAGCTCAGCGGCGCGGCATTGGCAGCGGCGGATATAAATTCGGATGGCAGCGTGGGCGTGGCGGATGCGGTGCTCCTTTGCCAAATGATTTCGGAAGGAAATGAATGATGAAGCTTAAAAGAACCATTGCGGCGCTTGTCGCGCTTGCCGTAATAGCCGCGTGCGCAGCGTCGCTTGCCCTGACCGGCGATGTTGATGGGGATGGCGCAATAGGCGTGAAGGACGCCGTGCTTTTGTGCCGGGCCATTGCGGATGGCGGCGCGGGCGCGAACGACATGCTCAGCATGGATGTTGATGCTGATGGGCGGCTCACCGTGGCAGATCTTGCCTATATCTGCCGCGCCATAATGGACAACAGCGTGGTTTTCCCGCGCGATGCGCAGAACGCCGCATACAGCAAGGATGTTAAATAGAAACTAAGCATATAAAAAGCCCGCCTTGACACAGGCGGGCTTTTAGTTGTTTGCTCAGTATCCCATTTCGGAAAGCATCATGTCCGCAACGGTGGCTATTGCGCTGTTCGCGCTCAACGTGGCCACGGCGTAATGCAGCGTGCCTATGTCGGCTGTGTGCTTTGCATATGCGCGGCCCTCGCCGTATTTGTTCAGCATCAGCTCGTTTATGGCAATCGCGTCCACTTGGCCCTTGTCCAGCGCGTCAAAAAGGTCTGTATACGATGCGTAGCCGGTTATGCTTGCCGTGTCGTAGCCGGAATCCTTATAGTCGCTGTAATAGCTGAAAAGCAGGTTCCTCGTTGCGCCGGACGGCACATATAAGTTTGAACTGCTTGCCGACTGTATGCAGCCCACCTTCAGCTTGCTCATGTCCGCGTTCTCGTTGCCGGGCTTAACCAGTATGTAGCACGGGTCGTCATAATAAGCGCGGGAGTAGGCGTATGCGGCGTTCGCGCCGCGCGGCATAAGGCATATTGCTGCGTCTATGCTGCCGTCCCTCAGCTTTGCGCCAACGCTCATGCTTGTCACCTCAACTGCTTCAAGCGCGGGAATATCCCCCGTGTAATCATCGGAGTTGGACATTATGCGTTCCGCCAGCGCCTGAGCTATTTCCCATTCAAGCCCCGTTCCGTTCTCCGCAAGGCCGGGCACATCGTTGCGCAGGCCAACGCGCAGCACGCCGTTGTTCCAAACGTTGGCAATCTCCGCGCTGTTCATCAGCACCGGCTCTGGCCTGAGCAGCAGCGCCAGCAGTATGACTGCGGCCGCAGCTCCGGCTATTATCAGCGCACGGCGCAGCTTTTTTCCCTGCTCGCCTTTCAGCATTATGACCGGGCGGGTATGTTTTTTCCTTATGCGGCGGTTTCTGCCGCTAAAAAACGAACGTATCTTCATATATAAATTATACAGCCTGCGCCCCACGTTGACAAGGCGGCTGTGTGTGGGATATAATTCATTATTGGTCCAAAACTGTAAACATTTAAGGAGATATACGATACATATGAAGAACCTTACTTCCGATCAGCTCAGGTCGCTGTACCTGAAGTTCTTTGAAGAACGGGGCCATAAGGTTATCCCCTCCGCTTCGCTCATACCCGAAAACGACCCCTCCGTACTGTTCACCACGGCGGGCATGCATCCCCTTGTGCCCTATCTTATGGGACAGGAGCATCCCGCGGGCAAGCGCCTTACGGACGTGCAGAAGTGTCTGCGCACCGGCGATATTGACGAGGTGGGCGACGCGAGCCATTGCACCTTCTTCGAAATGCTTGGCAACTGGAGCCTTGGCGACTACTTTAAGCATGAATCAATAGCGTGGAGCTATGAACTGCTCACCAGCGAAGAATGGCTGGGCATAGATAAGGACAGGCTGTATTTCACCTGCTTCGAGGGCGATGAAAATGCCCCGCGCGATACCGAATCGCACGATCGTTGGGTGGAAATGGGCGTTGACCCCAGCCATATATTCTATCTTGGCGCAAAGCATAACTGGTGGATACCCGGCAACTCCGGCCCCTGCGGCCCGGATACGGAGATTTTCTTCGATACCGGCAAGCCCAAGTGCTGCCCCGAGTGCAACCCTTCCTGTGACTGCGGCAAGTATCTTGAAATATGGAACAACGTTTTCATGCAGTATTATAAGGATGCGGAGGGCAACGTGACCCCGCTTGCCAAGCGCAACGTGGATACCGGCATGGGCCTCGACAGGACCATTGCAACCCTTCAGGGCGCGGAAAGCGTATACGATACCGATGGCTTCGCCCCCATAATTGCCCGCATTGCGGAGCTGAGCGGCAGGAATTATAATGATGACGAAGCCACAAAGAAGGCCTTCCGCATAATTGCGGATCATATAAGGAGCGCAACCTTTATACTGGGCGACCCAAGGGGCGTTACCCCGTCCAACGTGGACCAGGGCTATATTCTGCGCCGCCTTATCCGCCGCGCGATACGCTTCGCCATGCAGATAGGCATACCGGAAAACAGCCTTTCCAAGGTTGCCGAGGCCGTTATAGAAAGATATTGCCATGTGTATCCCGAACTCAAGGAAAATCAGGAAAAGATAACCACAGAGCTTGCAAAGGAAGAAGCCCGCTTCCAGCATACCCTAAAGAAGGGCATGAAGGAGTTCGAGCGCATGAAGGGCAGCTTTGCGGACGGCAAGATAGACGGCGTTACCGCGTTCCATCTTTATGATACGTTTGGCTTCCCGATAGAGTTTACAGAGGAAATGGCCCGCGAAAACGGCCTTACCGTAGACCGTGCGGGCTTTGAGGCCGCGTTCAGTGAGCATCAGAACAAGAGTAAGCAGGGCGCGGAGCAGCGCTTCAAGGGCGGCCTTGCCGAAGCAAACGAGGTTACCGCGCGGCTGCATACCGCAACGCATCTGCTTCAGGCTGCGCTGCGCAAGGTGCTTGGTGACGGCGTTGCGCAGAAGGGCAGCAACATAACAACCGAAAGGCTCAGGTTCGATTTCAGCTTTGAGCGCAAGATGACTCCCGAAGAGGTCAAGGAAGTTGAAAAGCTGGTCAACGAAGCCATTCAGGCGGACGTACCAATAACCTGCGAGGAAATGACTGTTGACGAAGCCCGTACGCAGGGCGCAATAGGCCTTTTCGGCGATAAGTACGGCGAAAAGGTAAAGGTGTATACCATGGGCAAATATTCAAAGGAGATCTGTGGCGGCCCGCATGCCAGCCATACCGGCGAGCTGGGCACGTTCAAGATAAAGAAGGAGGAGGCCTCCGGCGCCGGCGTGCGCAGGATAAAGGCCGTGCTGCAATAAGGCGATGAAGGATAATTCCGCGCAATGGTTTGAATACGATTGGCCGCTTGACGGGGCGATGGCGCGCTTCGGCGCGGACATGGCGCTGATAGATGCCGACAGGGCGGCGCGCCCGCTGCTGATGTATGTAAGCTGCCAAAGCCGCAGCGAAAAGCGGGAAACGCTCAGCACGATAGAGCGCAGCATAGCATCGGGCGTTAAGGATAAGCTGATAAAAAAGCTTGGCGCACTGTATGCGGGGTATATAGAAATAGACGCGCAGATACAGTATTATTTCTATATTCACGATGCCGAGGAATTCGAGCGGGGCGAAACCATTGCCGAAAAAACGCCGCTTATGGACTGCACCGCGGGGCTTGCGGACGAACCGGATTGGCTCACGTATAAAACCCTGCTTTATCCGGATGCCGCAAAGCTGCAAACGGAGCTTAACCGCGACCATATTGCGCTTATGAAAAAACACGGCGACTGCATAAGTGCAGTCCGCCGCGTTACCTTCACGGTGTATTTCCCGACCGAAAGCATAATGCTCAATTTTGCGGAGGCTGCGCGCAAGGCGGGTTTTGCCTATGCCGGGCCTAACTATTCGCCAGAGCGTGAATTGGCCTACGGGGCGGATATTGTGCGCCTGAGCTCGCTTAAAAAGGCGGATGTGGATGCGCTCACGACCCGCGTGATAAACCTTGCCGCGCAGTACGGCGGGGAGCTTGGCGAATGGAGCGCGCCCATAGTTGACCGCGGCGGCCCGCTGAACGCAATATAATGGAGAGTTGATGATAAGACTTACGGATGTTGACGAATCGAACTGGCTTGAGATTGCGCGGCTCAGCGTGAGCGAAGCGCAGCGGCGCTTCCTTGCGCCGCCGATCGGTATAATCGCGCGGGGATATGTTTACCGCGATTGCAATGCGCGCGTGATAGGCATTTGTAATGATGCGGAGATGGTCGGCGTTGCACTTGTGCGGGACTTTATCGATGAACCCGTTGGCTATGACCTTCAGCAGTTCATGATAGACGAGCGGTTCCAGAACAGGGGCTACGGCACGGCCGCGCTGGAGCTGATACTTGCTCAGTTGAAGGCAGAAGCGCGCTTTGACCATGTTGAGGTATGCGTGAAGAAGGACGATGCCGACGCGCTGCGTGTTTACGAAAAGGTCGGCTTTGCCGACAGCGGCTATGTGGACGAATCCCTGCCCGATTGCGTGAACCTTATATGCTATTTAAAGTGAAATGATGGTTTTCCGCCGTACACCACGAATGATGTACGGCGGTTTTGTGTTGCTTATAGGCCTGCGACTATTTCCGCTATCTGCACGGCGTTGGTCGCGGCGCCCTTGCGCAGCTGATCACCGCAGCACCAAAGGTTAAGCCCGCGCTCGTCCGTCAGGTCGTCGCGTATGCGGCCAACGTAGACCAGATCCTGATCGGACGTATCGAGCGGCATGGGGTAAACGCGGTTCGCAATGTCGTCCGTAAGGCGACAGCCCGCCGCGGCGGCTATCAGCTCCCGCGCACACGCTACGCTTATTTTCTCCTTGGTGCGTATCAATAAGGACACGCTGTGGCTGCGGAATACAGGTACGCGCACGCATGTGCAGCTTACCTTCAGCTCGGGGCTGTGCAGTATCTTCCGCCCCTCGTTTTGCAGCTTCATCTCCTCGCTCGTGTAGCCCATGAAGGCCTCGGAGCCTATCTGCGGTATCACGTTGTATGCTATCTGGTACGGGAAAACGCTTGGCTTAACGGCCTCGCCCGCGGCTATTGCCGCCGTTTCCTCGCTCAGTTCGCTTATGCCCTGCGCGCCCGCGCCGCTAACCGCCTGATAGGATGATGCTATTATGCTCTCTATCGGGCTTTCTTTGTTCAGCGCGTTCAGCGCCACCAGCGATATTATCGTAGTGCAGTTGGGGTTGGCTATTATGCCGCGGTGCTTACGCACGTCCTCGGGATTTATCTCGCTCACTACCAGCGGTACGTCCTCATACAAACGAAACGCGCTTGAATTGTCCACGAATACTGCGCCAGCCTTAACTATTGCCGGGGCGAAGCGCATGGCAATGTCGTTCTCCGCCGCGCCAAGCACTATGTCAAGCCCTTCAAACGCATCCTCGCTCGCCTGAACAACCGTATGCTCCTTGCCCATAAAGCTTATGCGCTTGCCCGCGCTCCCCGCGCCCGCAAGCAGCCTAAGCTCGCTTATGGGAAACTTACGCTCCTCCAGCACCTTCATCATCTCGCGCCCAACCGCGCCCGTTGCGCCCAGGATGCCTATTCTGTATTGCTTCATGTTATGCTCCTTATCTTATCGTGGCAAAGCTGCTGTACAGCACCCGTATTGCCTGCTCAAAATCCTTTTCCTCAACGCCTACTATGATGTTCAGTTCTTCCGGGCCCTGAGTTATCATGCGAATGTTCACGCCCTTTTCGCCCAGTGCCGCGAATATTTTGCCCGATATGCCGGGGCGGAAGGCCATCCTGCGGCCGACTGCCGCAACAACGGCCAAATCTGATTCCGTCTTTATATGGTCCGGCTTTATGCTCCGCTCAAGCTCGCCAAGCAGCGAATACAGGCAGTCCGCCACGCTCGCGCTGGACACTACCAGCGACAGGCTGTCTATGCCCGAAGGAACGTATTCAACGTTCACGTTGGCTTTTTCAAATATTTCAAGTATCCGCCTCAGCACACCCGGCGTTGAGGACATGCCCGTTTTTGAAAGGGTTATCACCGTGTATCCCTTCCTGCCGGCTATGCCCGTTATAAAGCTGCGGTTCTGCTCCGTGCTGTCATCAATGTCGCGCATTATCATTGTGCCGGGGTGGTCAGGCTCGTTAGTATTGCGTATGTTGAGGGGGATGTTTTTCTCCCGCACGGGGAAAACCGCCCGCTCGTGCAGCACCTGCGCGCCTATGTAGCTAAGCTCCCTTAGTTCGCTGTATGTAAGCCTTTCTATATGCTCCGGATTTTCAACTATGCGCGGATCCGCCATAAGTATGCCCGAAACATCAGTCCAGTTTTCGTATACGTCCGCGTCCAGCGCCGCCGCCGCCAGCGCGCCCGTCACGTCGCTGCCGCCGCGCGTGAGCGTGAGTATGCGCCCGCCGGGGGCAATGCCGTAAAAGCCTGGTATTACCGCCCGCCTGTTGGCTGCAATGCGCCTGAGCGCGGAGTAGCTTGCTTCTTCATCTATGCTGCCGTCCAGCGCGAATGTGAGCCACAGCTTTGCGTCAATAAAGTCATAGCCCAGCGCGTCCGCCAGCAGCCTTGCGGAAAAGTATTCGCCGCGGCTTACAAGTTCATCCTCACCTATGCCGTGCTGCATGCGCTCCCACAGTGCGTCAAATTCGGTCTCGAGCGGGGTATTAAGCCCAAGCTCGTCCCGAATGTCCAAATACCGCTGCTTCACCTGCTCAAATACGTCCATGCAGGATACACCGTATTTGATGTGAGCATAACAAAGGTATAAAAGGTCGGTTATTTTGTGGTCATCCTTGCTCCGCTTGCCCGCGGCGGAGACCACGATTAGCTTCCTTGCTTCGTCGGCCCGTATTATGGCGCATACCTTGCGTATCTGCGCGGCGTCCGCCATTGATGAACCGCCGAATTTGGCAACTTTAAGCATGGTTTATATATCTCCCCAAAAAATGAAATCAAATCATTCGGCAATGGCAGCCATAAAGCCGTTGAAGCCTTCCACGCGGCACATTGCGTGCGCCTGCTCAACGGAGAGCGGGGTGGTGATTACGGGCGCGCAGCCCTGCCTACGGATATAATACCGCTGGTACGCGCGGGAATTATCCACCTGCGCACGGGTGAACGAATCGGTATAGAAGGCCGAGCAGCCTTCGGCTATTGCGCGGCAGTCCGCAAGCACGTTGCTACCCGTTGGGTATGCGCCCGCGCCCGCACCGAGGAAGCTTTGCCTGCCCATGTGCGCGGCGCAAAGGCTCATCATATTGCCGCATTCATATACGCGCGCTTCGCCCGCATCCGCGCCGAAAAGCATGGGCTCCACCGCGGCGCTTATTGTGCCGAAGTGTCTTTCCGCATGGCCTATCAGGCGGCAGGCAAGGCCGTTTTCTTCAAAGAAGCGCATATCCTCCGCCGTAATATTGGCTATGCCGAAGCACGGCACGTCGCTTTCGCTTATCGATACGCCATAGGCTATGTTTGCGCTGAGCACCAGCTTGCGCCGCGTATCCAGCCCGCATACATCGGCGGTTGGATCGGCCTCCGCGTAGCCAAGGCGCTGCGCATCGCTCAGCGCCGCAGCGTAATCCATACCGCGGCGGCTCATCGCGTCCAGTATATAATTCGATGTGCCGTTCATTATGCCGCTTACGGATATTATCGCGTCCACGCTTGCCGCGCGGGCAAGGGAGCTGAGCCACGGTATGCCGCCGCCCGCCGCCGCAGTACAGCGCAAGGACACGCCGTTTTCGCGCGCAAGTGCGGTAAGCTCATCATAATATGCGCACATAAGCTGCTTATTGGCGGTAACAACGTGCTTTTTCGCCCTGAGCGCAGCGCATATGTATTCATGCGCGGGTTCAAGCCCGCCCATGGCTTCAACTATTATGTCCGCGTCTGCTTCGTTAAGTATCTTATAAAAATCGCTTGTGACCATGCAGTTAAGCCCATCAAGCGGCCTGCGAGCAAGCACGGCGCAAATGTTCAGCGAAAGCGGCCGCTCCGTAAGCAGCTCATAAAATCCGCGGCCGACAGTTCCGAATCCCAGCAAAGCAATGTTCATATATCCAAACTCCTTCCGTGCGGTACATTTACTGTTGAATGTACGCATATCGGATACATATGTTTTTATAATGGAGACAAATATACCACTAATTGCCGGAAAACGCAATAGGCAGAATAAGTTTTTTCTGTGCTGCTGCATCGCATTACCTGATGCCGCAAATAATATATTATAAAAATGCAACCATTTCCGCCCGGAAACCGTTTATAATAGCGTATATGCCTTTCTACAAGGCACGAAAGGAGATATATGTTTATGAAAAAGACAATTGCGGTCGTATTGGCCATTATATTCGCGCTTGGCATGGTTGGCTGCGCCGCGAACGGAAGCGGACAGGGCACGGCAGAAGCCGCGGAAAACCCGCTGGATGTGCTCAATAAAGTGTGGGATAGCTATACCAACGATGAAAAGTTCCCCGCCGCAGGCGGCGATATGAGCGAAGCGAACATGAAGGACGATGCACCGGGCAACGTTGCGCTGGATGATGCGGATACGGTTGCATACCTCACCTCCTTCCCGGCGGACATGGTGGACAAGCTTGACGCCGCCGCCAGCCTTATGCACATGATGAACGCCAACACCTTCACCTGCGGAGCGTTCCGTCTGAAGGACGCCGCCGATGCGGACGCCGTGTGCGCCGCCATACACGACGGGCTTAATTCCAAGCAATGGATGTGCGGCTTTCCGGACAAGATGGTGATTGCCAAGGTTAGCGGCTGCATAGTATCCGTATACGGCGCAGAGGATTTGGTGAACACCTTCCGCGATAAGCTGACCGCCGCCTATGAAAACGCGGAGATAGTTTACGACGAGGCGATAGCGTTCTAAGCGCAAACGAAGGGAGGGAGCAGTTCATGCTGTTTTCAAGCGCGGCATTTTTATATAGCTTTCTGCCGCTGACAATAGCGGTGTATTTCCTTATGCCGCGGCGGCTTAAAAACGCGGCGCTGCTCCTGATGAGCCTTATATTCTATGCCTGGGGAGAGCCGCGCTATGTGGTGCTTATGGTGTTGTCCATAACCCAAGGCTATATATTCGCGCGGCTTATAGGCAAAAGCCGCGGAACGAAAAAAGCAAAGGCATATCTTATAATAAGCCTTGTGCTGAGCCTTGGCATGCTTGGCGTGTTCAAATACGCCAACTTTTTTGCGGAAAGCTTCGTCGCGGTATTCGGCCTCAAAATAGCCGCGCTTAACATTGCCCTGCCCATAGGCATAAGCTTTTATACGTTCCAGCTTATAAGCTACGTTATAGACGTTTACCGTGCGGATGTTGAGCCGCAGCGGGATTATATTGCCTTTGCGGCGTATATATCCATGTTCCCGCAGCTTATAGCGGGGCCGATAGTGAGATACAGCGATATTGAAGCGGAGCTTACCGCGCGCGCATACGGCGCGGACAAGGCCGCGTACGGCGCAAGGCGGTTTATACTGGGCCTTGGTAAAAAGGTGCTTATTGCAAACGTGCTTGCGGAGCTTGTGAACGCATTCAAGGCCAGCGGCGAAAAATCCACGCTGTTTTATTGGGTATATGCCGCGGCGTACATGCTGCATGTGTATTTCGATTTTTCCGGATACAGCGACATGGCGATTGGCCTTGGCTCGATATTCGGCTTCACGTTCCCCGAAAACTTCAATTATCCCTATATTGCCGCAAGCATAACCGAATTCTGGCGCAGATGGCATATGTCGCTAAGCTCCTGGTTCAGGGATTATGTGTATATCCCCCTTGGCGGCAGCCGCGTGAAAAAGCCGCGCGCGCTTTTGAACATTGCAACAGTATGGATGCTTACGGGCCTTTGGCACGGGGCGGACTGGAACTTTGTCATGTGGGGGATAATGTTCGCGGCGCTGCTGATCGCGGAAAAAACGCTGCTTTTAGGCTTTATCAAAAAGCACAGAGCAATAGGGCATATATACACGCTGTTTTTCGTTATGCTGTGCTTCATCATGTTTGACGCTTCGGGCGTTAAGGAAGGCTTTGAGACGATTGCCGCGCTGTTCGGCGCAAACGCGGCGGATAATACGGAGGCTTTATATTACCTTAGAAGCTACACCGTGCCGCTTATAATAGCAGCGATCGGCGCATCGCCGTTACCTAAGCGCATAAAGGCGAAGCTTGAAGCCACGCGCGTTGGCGGGGCGATAATGACGATAGCGGAGCCTGTTGCACTTGCGGCGCTGCTTTGCCTATGCACGGCGTATTTGATAGACGGGTCATTCAACCCGTTCCTGTATTTCAGATTTTAGCGGAGGGGAGAGCATATGCGTACCAAGCTTAAAAGCATACTTACCGTTGCGCTTGCGGCGGCAATAATATTCGGCTTTGCAATATGGGGAACGCTTAAAAAGGACGACGCGCAATCCCTCAGCGAAAGGCGCGCGCTGGCAGCGATGCCAAAGCTTAGCATAGACAGCGTGCTTTCCGGCAAGTTTATGAGCGAATACGAACAATATAAGCTTGACCAGTTCCCGCTTAGGGACGCCTTCCGCACGCTTAAGGCCGTGAATACATATTATGGTTTTTCCCAGCGCGACAATAACGGCATTTATATAGTTGACGGCATAGCGAGCAAGCTTGACTATCCGTTAAATGAAAGCAGCGTTGCCCATGCGGCAAAGCGGTTCGGCTACGTTTACGATACATATCTTAAGCCAAACGGCATAAAGGCGTATTTAAGCCTTGTTCCGGACAAGAACTATTTTATGGCCGATGCGAACGGCTACCTGAGCATAGATTACGACAAGCTGAAGGATATGCTTACGGCGGATATGGCGTATGCGGAGTATATAGACATATTCGGCACGTTAAGCATAGAGGATTACTACAAGACGGATCTTCACTGGCGGCAGGAGAGGATACTTGACACGGCAAAGAAGCTTGCCGAGGGCATGGGCGCGGACGATGCGGCAGAATACACCGCGGCGGATGCGGATACGGACTTCTACGGCATATATTATGCCCAAAGCGCGCTGCCGCTCAAGCCTGACAAAATGTATTACATGCAGGGCGGGGGCATTGCGGATTATAGGGTATATGACTACGAAAGCGGAAGCTACGTTGACGTATACGACATGGAAGCGCTAAGCGGGCGCGATCCGTACGAAATGTTCCTGCATGGGTCAAAGTCCGTGCTGACGATTGAAAACCCGAACAGCAAAAGCGGACGCTCGCTAATAATGCTGCGCGATTCGTTCGCTTCAAGCATTGCGCCGCTTATTGCGGAAGGGTTCGACAGGGTAACGCTTGTGGATATTCGCTACGTTGCCCCCGAGCTGCTGGGGCGGATGATAGATTTCAGCCAATATACGGACGCGCTGTTTTTATACAGCACGGGAGTTATAAACAACAGCGAAACAATAAAGTGAAGCTTACATGGGGCCGCGTGCGATAACGCGGCCTTTATGCTATAATAAAGTAAAATAAGTCGTAACAGCGGAGGATAAACCTTTATGGATATACACGCGCTGGTGGAAGCGCAGCATAAATATTACCAGTCCGGCGCAACAAGGCCGGTGGAGTTTAGGATAGAGGCGCTAAGAAAGCTTCAGCGGGCAATACGCGCGAACGAGAAGCTGCTTGCCGATGCGTTGAAGCAGGATTTGAATAAGTCCGAAACGGAAAGCTACATGTGCGAAACGGGCATAGTACTGGAAGAACTTAGTTACCATATAAAGCACGTTGCCAAATGGGCCAAGGAAAGGCGGGTCAAAACGCCGATTGCTCAGTTCTATGCAAAAAGCTTCATCTCGCCCGAGCCTTACGGCGTGGCGCTCATAGTATCGCCGTGGAATTACCCCGTGCAGCTTTGCCTGAATCCGCTTATAGGCGCAATATCCGCGGGCAACTGCGCCGTGGTAAAGCCGTCCGCCTATGCCGCGGCTACAAGCACCGCCATAGCCAAGCTGATAGGCGACACATTCCCACCGGAATACATTGCCGCCGTTGAGGGCGGCAGGGCGGAAAACCAGGCGCTGTTTGAAGAAAAGTTCGATTACATATTCTTTACCGGCAGCGTGGAGGTGGGCAAAACCGTTATGCAGGCGGCGAAGCATCTTACGCCGGTTACGCTGGAGCTGGGCGGCAAAAGCCCCGTAATAGTGGACGAAACGGCGGACATAAAGCTGGCCGCGCGCAGGATAGCCTTCGGCAAGGTGCTCAACGCCGGACAGACGTGCGTTGAGCCGGACTATCTTTTGATACACCGCAGCGTTAAGGATGCGTTCATCAGCGCATATCGGGACGCGCTGGAGCAGTTTTTTCCAAACGGCGATATGCGGGACATGGTAAACATAATAAGCGAAAAGCATTACAACCGCGTGAAGGGGCTTATTCAGGGCGAAAGCATAGCCTTGGGCGGCACGTTTGACGACGAGCGCCGCTTCATAGCGCCCACGTTGCTTGATGATGTTTCGCCCTATGCGCCAATCATGCAGCAGGAGATATTTGGCCCCGTGCTGCCCATGCTGTGCTTTGATACGCTGAGTGAAGTTATATCCTTTGTCAACAGCCGTCCCAAGCCCCTTGCGTTTTATATATTCACGGCGGACAAGGCCGCCGAGCGCAGACTGCTGGACAGCTGCTCCTTCGGCGGGGGCTGCGTGAACGATACCATAATCCATCTTGCCTCCTCCGCGCTGCCGTTCGGCGGCGTAGGGGAAAGCGGCATGGGCAGCTACCACGGCAAAAAAAGCTTCGATACCTTCACGCACGAGCGCAGCATAGTCAATAAATCAACCAAGATAGACCTCCCCATGCGCTACTTCCCGTACAGCAAACGGAAGCTTAGAATAATAAAGATGTTTATGAAGTGAGAACAAAGCCCGGGCGATTGCCCGGGCTTTTCCGTGCTTTGAAGGGTTACTTTTCCTCCGCTGCCGTTTCATCAAGATTATCCAAAGCGTATTGCAGACATTGTATTATAACGGCATTGAGCGAGAGGTTGTTTTTATATGCAAGCTGTTCCAAACGCTCGCTCATGTCAACGGGTATGCGGAAGGTTTTTGTTATTGTTTCGCTGCCCGGTTTCAGCTTAAACACGGTTTATTCCTCCTTTGCGGCGCAATGTGCGGTACATATATTTTGCACGATTGACGAAAGAAAATTTGCACCATGTTTGCAATAAAATATACTTGCAAAAAGTTTGCAAAAGAATTATAATCAAATTACGACAGAATACGCAAAAATTGGGATTGGGGGCAACGGTTATATGGGACATTGCAGGTCATGCAAGTATTATGAGTTCAGCGGGGAAAACAGCAAAGGATATTGTTCGTGGTTCAAGGCATATTATTACGCGGATGATAGCTGCAAACATTATGAGGAAGGCTCGAGTTCAAGTTCGGGAGGATGTTTCCTGACAACCGCTTGCTGCAAGTATAAAGGGTTGCCTGATGACTGTGCAGAGCTTGAAACGCTGCGCCGATTCCGCGACACATACCTCAAAGAAACCGAATACGGTTCGGAATTGATACGCGCTTATTATGAAAGCGCTCCCGCTCTTGTTGAACGCATTGAAGCTTCAAAGGAACGGGATGCTATTTATGACCATATTTACGAAGCGGTTACAAAAATAATACTCCGCATTGAACATGGTGAGAATGAACGCGCTGTAATAGATTATTTATCGCTTGCGTTCTGGGTTGCAAGAGCGGTGTGCTGAAAGATAATCAGAATACTAAAGGCATATAAGGGGAGAGAAGATGGAAGAAAACGCTCTACAACTATACAGGGATGGATTGCGTGAGATAGACTTTGGAAATAGAGAAAACGGACGCGCGCTTTTGAAACAAAGTGCAGATGCAGGCTGCAAAGCAGCTATGTATAAATACGCATACACATGTACGGACGAACAACAGAAGGTTGAGCTATATAAAATAGCATCCGATAAAGGATGCGGCAAAGCTGCATTTATGCTGGGATATCATTATGCTCTTGACTATGAAACTAATCGGCATGGGTATATTGCAGGAGAATACTTTTTGAAAGCTTATTCTTGTGGTATTATGCCGGAACATAAATATTTTGGAGATGATAGAGACTCCTTCATGGAAGCAGCAGATCTAAAGGATATCATTGAACTGTATGTTGAGAACCTTGATGTATCGTTTGAAGATCCTTATGCCATTATTCCCATTGCGAGGGATGCATATCGATTTGGGGCAATTTCAAATAGCCAATTACAAAAAGTAGAAGAACTTGCTGAGACAAATGCTGGTATTAAATTACGCCAAAGAATAGCCCGCACTTGTCCTAAATGCGGTGCATATTATGCAAGGGTTGAGAAACGTAAGCAGTCAATGAGCAAGAGAGCAGCCGTAGGCGGCGCTATCGGATTGATTGGCGGACTTCCGGGAATATTGCTCGGCGCAGGGATAGGGGCGTTAACGGGTAAAGAAAAGGAGTACTGCGTATGCCCGGGCTGCGGGCATGTGTGGGAATATAAGCTTCCGCAGTAAAACCAAACAACCGAATAAAGGCCGTCGCGAGACGGCCTTTTGCTATGCTTGGGTTTAGAACTTCAATCCGTTGATTATGTTTGCATCGTCGACTACTTTGGCCTTGATGAGGGGCTTCTGGGAGGCCATTATTACTGTAACTCCGGGGCCGTGGCCGGCAAGCATGCAGTCCGAATGGATTATTACGCCTATGGCTACCGCGCCCGTGAGGAAGCCGCGGCCATACATATTGTCGCAATCCTGAAGCATTACTATGTCGCCGAAGCGGAGCTTGTCAAGCCCCAGCTCCTTCACCTTGGCGGGATCGTGCGTCATAATGTCGTAATCGCCGCGGAAGGGCAGATTGGAGCCTATGCCGGAGCCCATAAGATAGGGCGGTATCACAGCCGCTACGGGTACGGTAAGCGTGCCGTCGCCGTTTTCCTCTATGCCAAGCTTTTCAAAAAGCTCGGGGTCTATGTTCATGGCGCTTATTTCAGGATAGTCGATAAGCTTGAGCCCCTGGCCGTGCGCGCGGATGAGCACCTTATCCTCGGGGCAGAGCAGGTCAAGCGTTTCATCCTCAAAGTAGACCATAACGTCCTCCGCGCCGCCGTGCTTGCCGGTGACGAAGCCGCGCTTGCCCTTGCCGTCCCCGCTCATTACAACAGCCTCGTTGCCTATGCAGGAAAGTATGTTCAGATATTCGCTGAAATCCTTGTTGTCATGATAAAGCGATACGCCGGGTTCAATATGGTCGCCCGCAAGGCCGAAGGCACAGTCGCCCAGCTTTACATTATAATTGATGCCGCCTATGCCTGGGGTAAGGAAGGGCTTGCCGTCCTGCGCAACGCGCCAGCCGCGGCAGACATTGGGCCGTATTTTGCCCACGACGGAGCCTTTTACTACCTTTTCTTTGTTGGTTTTAAGCATTGGGAGTCTCCTTTCGCATTTGCCGTATTGACATATTTATATAGGATATGATACCTTAAACTGGCAAAAAAGCAAGAGTAAAAAGCGGCGAACGGGGCATAGAAACACCCGGATGCGTGTTTGCGAAAAAAGTTTGGTTTTTTTATAAAAAAAGCTTGATATTTCCATGAATATCGTGTAGAATATGAGCGTTGTGCGAATGGACGCAGTTTTTTCGCACGGCGATAACGTGAAAGACTCAGCGGGAGGTTGCCGGTATGCCATCCGGGTAATTTCCGCCGAGGGCCCACGATACGGGCAACGGGCAAGTGCCCGGCCGAGGTATTTTAGAAACGAAACACTCGGCTGCGTGTACGGCCCCGATACTAAAAGGAGGAAGAAATAATATGGCAAATCAGAAGATCCGCATTAAGCTCAAGGCCTACGAGTGCAACCTTATCGACCAGAGCGCGGAAAAGATCGTGGATACGGCAAAGCGCACGGGCGCTCGCGTAAGCGGCCCCATACCCCTGCCGACGGAGAAGGAAATAGTTACCATCCTCCGTTCGCCCCACAAGTATAAGGACAGCAGAGAGCAGTTTGAGATGCGCACCCATAAGCGCCTGATCGATATCCTGCAGCCCTCCGCCAAGACGGTGGACGCGCTGATGAAGCTCGATCTCCCCGCGGGTGTTGATATCGAGATCAAGCTGTAAGCACGGAGGTGGATTTACAATGAAGAAAGCGATTTTGGGCACCAAGGTCGGCATGACCCAGATGTTCAGAGAAGACGGAACCATGATCCCCGTCACCGTAGTGCTTGCGGGCCCCTGCCCCGTGGTTCAGATTAAGACCACCGGCAAAGACGGCTACGAAGCCGTGCAGGTAGCCTTTGGCCCCGTCAGGGAAAAGCTCATCACCAAGCCTGAGCTCGGTCACCTGAAGAAGGCCGGCGTTGCCGCTCACCGCTATGTACGCGAATTCAAGCTGGATGATACCGCGACTTACGAAGTCGGTCAGGTCATTAAGGCTGACGTATTCGCCAACGGCGATAAGGTAGACGTTACCGGCAAGAGCAAGGGCAAGGGCTTCCAGGGCAACATCAAGCGTTGGAATCAGGCCCGCGGCCGCAAGACCCACGGTTCCCACTCCTACCGCGTAGCCGGTTCAATGGGCGCCTGCACCTACCCCGGCGAGGTATTCAAGACCAAGCGTCTGCCCGGTCATATGGGCTGCGAACGCATCACGGTTCAGAACCTTGAGGTCGCCAGAGTGGACGCCGAAAGGAATCTGCTGCTCATAAAGGGCGCAATCCCCGGCGCCAAGGGTTCCCTGGTAATGGTTAGGGAAACCGTTAAATAAGGGAAAGGAGAAGTAGAAAATGCCTAACGTAGCATTGCACAATATCGCCGGCGAAAACATCGGCGAGATCGCCCTGAGCGAGAATGTGTTTGGCGCTGAAGTAAATCAGTACGCCGTGCACGAAGTTGTTAAGGCTTATCTGGCCAATCAGCGTCAGGGCACGCAGAGCGCCCTGACCCGCTCCGAAGTACGCGGCGGCGGCATCAAGATCTACCGCCAGAAGGGTACCGGCCGCGCCCGCCACAGCAGCAACCGCGCGCCTATATTCACCCACGGCGGCGTAGTGTTCGCTCCCAAGCCGCGCGACTATCGCCTCAGCGTTAACAAGAAGGTCAAGCGCATCGCCATGAAGAGCGCACTGACCAGCAAAGTGAACGACAACGAAATCATCGTTTACAACGCGCTGGATATAGAGAACCCCAAGACCAAGGAAATGGTGAAGGTGCTCAACGCCATGAACGTCGGCAAGGCGCTCATAGTGCTCAGCGACAAGGACGAGATAGTAGAGCGCGCCGCCAGGAACATCCCCGGCGTAAAGACCACTCTGGTCAGCACTCTGAACGTGTACGAGATTCTCAAGTACAACACTCTCATCCTCACCAAGGATTCCGTGGCAAAGATAGAGGAGGTGTACGCATAATGAAGTCTCCCCATGATATAATCATCCGCCCCGTACTCACCGAGAAGAGCTACGACCACTTTGCAGACAAGACCTACACTTTCGTGGTCGATAAGAGGGCAAACAAGACCGAGATCCGCCAGGCTATCGAAGCCGTGTTCGGCGTAAAGGTCGATTCCGTACACACCGTGAACCACATGGGCAAGATGAAGAGGCAGGGCCTGCACGAAGGCCGCCGTCCTTCCATCAAGAAGGCCTATGTGAAGCTGAAGAAGGATTCCAAGGGTATTGAATTCTTCGACAGCATCGCCCAGTAAGGAGGCACACAATGGCTATAAGGAAGATCAAACCCACCACTCCCGGCCAGCGCTTCATGACCGTCTCCGCTTTCGAGGAGATCACCTGCACCACGCCGGAAAAATCCCTTTTGGAAGACCTTCGCTCCTCCGGCGGCCGCAATAACCATGGCCGCATCACCGTTCGCCATCGCGGCGGCGGCGCGAGGCGCAAGTACAGGATCATCGACTTCAAGCGCAACAAGGACGGCGTGCCTGCAAAGGTCGCTACCATCGAGTACGACCCGAACCGCTCCGCTCGTATCGCTCTGCTGCACTACGTTGACGGCGAGAAGCGCTACATCCTTCACCCGAAGGGCCTGAAGGTCGGCGATATGGTCGATGTGAAGCTGCTGGATGTCGACTTCGACAAGAAGCGCATCAGCCTGTCTATGAAGGCCCTGCTGAACGACGACGCTGAGTAATCAGCCCATCGTGCAAAAAGCATAGCTTCTGACACAATGCGATCTGCAGCCCCGTTGCCGGGAAAACGGCGGCGGGGCTGTTTTTGTTAACAAAGCCATGATGAAATTTTTAAAAAAGCACTGGGAAGTGCTCAGTTACCTGATCTTTGGCGTGCTGACCACCCTGCTGAACATCCTGCTGTACGCGCTGTTCAGCCGGCTGTTCGGCTATACTGCCGCCAACAGCTGGGGCAATGTGCTGGATAACATCATCTGCATCCTGTTTGCCTACTGCACC
>OMBO01000305.1_pt1 | contig 38250 bp, 34 predicted proteins | sample 1644901 | NCBI WGS metagenome assembly OMBO01 (sample SAMEA103958144, study PRJEB25191) | human gut metagenome | reverse complement strand
TTTGACGCAGGGTTTCCAATAGGGGCGCGCAGCATCCCTGTTGGCACACGATTTTGCTCTGCAAAGTCTAGTGTGTTATACCTTTGCTTCCGGCTGACGCGGGAAAGGGGGTGACGGCGTACTCAGCAATGGGGCAGAGTGTGGCGGCAAACGCTTTTTCGCGTCAGTAGGACAGGCGGATTTTGTGACATGGGTTACGGCGCTAATGCAGGATTTTTGAGAAGCAAAATCCGACTGGCCGGAAAAGGAAGCAGAGGTATATAAAGCCCCCGTCCCGCCGCAGCGACGATCCCCGTTTCAGCGTTTCTTCCGCTTTCCCTTGCCGTGGGTCATGGTCGTTTTCCCACGCTGGCTGATGGGAGTTTTCAGGTGCCTGGACAGATTCAGCACCTCAATCAAGTTGACAAATTGTTCCATTGTGATGGCATCATAATCGATCCCTAACGTGGCAAGTAAAGCTTTTGCTTTCTTTTCTTCCGAGCTTCCCTCAAAGTTCATTGCATCCTGCAACTGACCCCGCATGGTTGCGGCGAGGGATGTTTCATCTGCCGTCATGGTATCGGGGCGGTGTTCACTCCGAATATCACGGAGGATGCCTTTCAGGTCATCTGCAATCAGGCTTCCGAAATATTCATCTTCCCGAATCTGCGCCACTTCCAGCGTCCGCAGGTGCAGGTCATTTTCTTCGCCGCCGTTTTTCATCAATGCCATCTGCCGGACAGCTTCCAGCACGGCATTCATATCGTTGACCCGCATATCTGCGATCCGGTCAACGTAAATTTCCGCATCCAGCATAAAACGCTGGAAATCCCTGTGGCAAATCAGCTCCGACAGCAGCCGGTGGTTGAACTTGCCTGTTCTTAATATATCAATCGAAGCATCACTCAAATGCAGCTCATGCAGAGCTGTGTTTGGGTGATTTTTTGTTTCCGTCCGTCCCATCAGATAGTCGCAAGAAACACCGTAATAGTCAGCCAGCAACAGAATGCTGTACGGGCTGATGTCCTTGCCGTTATCAGATTCATATTTGCCAAGTGCGGATTTCGAGATACCCACCTCGGCGGAAAGCTGCTCCAAGGTCAGCTTGCGCTCTACTCGCAAATCCTTCAACCGCTCTCCGATTGTCAGCTTAACTTGCATACAGCAGCCTCCGTTTCCATTTTTCTGCATTATATCATGCCTTTCCGTTTTGTGTCTCAAAGCGTGGAAAATTTCAACTTCTACCCCCACTTTTCCTACCTCTTGGATATACGGGAAAGGGCCTGTTTTCTTACTAAAATTTAGACGTAAACCACGCAGCACCTTGAAAGTTTCATGACCGTCCGATGAGGATATGCTTTCCAGAGAAGTATCGCATTCTGCGTACCAAGGAAGAGGCAACGCCGGGGTAAGGACTCGGGCAGGAACGGCATCGGGCAGAACGGCAACACTCAAATATTTTTCAAAGGAGGAGACGAACATCAACCTATTTGCACAAATCAAGGCGGCGGTTTCCGTGAAGGCGGCCGCCGAGCGCTACGGCTTGGAGGCAAGGCGCGGCATGGTCTGCTTCCCCTTCCACGCCGACCGCACGCCCAGCATGAAGCTGAATGAGGATTACTTCTACTGCTTCGGCTGCGGGGCAAGCGGCGATGTGATCGACCTTGCGGCAAGGCTGTTCGGCCTGAGCGGCTATGACGCGGCGAAGAAGCTGGCGGCAGACTTCGGCATCACCGAGCAGAAGCCGTCCATTCTCGCGAGGCTACAGCGGGGAGCATCGCAGGCGGAAACCGAGCGGCAAAGCTTCCGCGTATTGCAGGATTACCTGCGCATCTTGCAGGACTGAAAGGAGCACTGCGCACCGCAGTCGCCGGAGGACGCTATCGACCCGCGCTATGCGGAGGCCTGCCATATGCTGGAACGCATCGGGAATATGCTGGACATTCTGGTCTTCGGCACGCCGCAGGAGCGCGCCGAGGTGGTGGCCGACTTGCAGAAGGACGATCGCCTCGCGCGGATGGAGGCGCGAAACCGGCAGCTCAGGGAGGAAGCACATGGAACGAAATGAACCGCCGCGCTGAATGCAGGACAAGCACTTCAACGAAGTCCTGTTCTGCGAGGACTTTCTATCGGCGCACCCGATGGTCTGCGTGGACGGCAGCTTTTTCACCGTGGAGGGTCGCGTTGCCGACGAGGAGAGCATTCGGAAGCAGATTTATGAGATGCTTCGCCCGCATTTCACCAGCGGCACGTCCCGCCGCGCCACCAGTCTGCTGGAAACGCTCAAGCTGGAGGCCTACACGCAGGAGCTGCCCATTCAGGAGGATCGAATCCACGTTGCCAACGGCACGCTGTTTCTAAATGGTGAGTTTTGTGCCGGAAAGGAATTCTGCCGCAACCGGCTGCCGGTCAACTATGACCCCAGCGCGCCGCAGCCGGAGACATGGCTGCGGTTTTTGTCCGATCTGCTGGAAGCGGAGGACATCCTGACCTTGCAGGAATACCTCGGCTACTGCCTGATTCCGACGAACTGCGGGCAGGCCATGATGCTGCTCAAGGGCAACGGCGGCGAGGGCAAGAGCCGCATCGGCGTAGTGATGCAGAAGCTGCTGGGCGGCAACATGAAAAACGGCAGCATCGCTAAGGTGGAGCGTAGCCCCTTTGCCCGCGCCGATCTGGAGCACGAGCTGCTGATGGTAGACGACGATATGAAGCTGGAGGCGTTGAAATCCACCCACTATCTCAAGTCCCTCATCACTGCCGAAATGCCTATGGATTTGGAGCGCAAGGGTGAGCAGAGTTACCAAGGGCAAGATGTACGTCCGGTTTCTGGCGTTTTCCAACGGGGATCTGGAATCGCTCTACGACCACTCGGACGGCTTTTACCGGCGGCAGCTCATCCTGTCGGTGAAGAAAAAGCCGTTAGATCGGGAGGACGATCCCTTTCTGGCGGACAAGCTCTGCGGCGAGATCGAGGGCATCTTTCTCTGGTGTCTCGAGGGTCTGCGGCGCTTGCAAAGTAATAACTTCCGCTTCACCGAAAGCTCGCAGACGAAAGCAAACCGTGAGGATGCGCGGCGGGAGGCCGACAACGTGCTGTTGTTTCTCCGCTCCGAGGGCTACATCCGCCTGAAGGCCGACAGCGCCATCCCCTCCGCCGCGCTGTACGGCATCTATTGCATGTGGTGCAATGACAACGCCTACAAGCCGCTCGCCGCGCGGACGGTGAGCATGACGCTCAAGAAGTACGCCGATGAGGTTGGCCTGGAGCACGACAATCACATCCAGAACGCCCTCGGCAAGCGGGTCAACGGCTTCTGGGGCATCGAGGCGCTGGTCGCGCCGCCGGTTGTATGAGATCAGACACGAAATTCTCCATCCCATCCATCCCAAGCATCCCAAAACCCCCGGATGGATGGGCGGATGGGATGGATGTTTTCAAGTTCAACTACCCCTCACTTACAAAGAGGGCATTGACCGCCGCTTTTCCAGCGGATTTCAGAAAGACAGAATATTACGCCAAACAGCGAAGCAGGTTTTCGGAAACAGAAACCCGCTTCGCTGTTTTCATCACGAAAAAACAGGAGGATTTTATGAGCATCAGAAATGAGATCAAATCGCAGATCATTCGTGCCGGTTTTACGATGCAGGAGGTCGTTGACCGACTGGCTGATGAATACGATTGGAGCGACAGCGTTTCCAATCTGTCCGCAAAATTGCAGCGGGAGAGCATCCGCTACAAGGAGGTCGTGGAGCTAGCCGATGTGCTGGACTGCGACATCGTGTGGATGAAGCGAGGGGCGCACCGATGAAAGCACAGTACGCCATTCTCCGCTTTGCCAAGTACAAAAGGCCGGAGATCGGGCATATCGAGTCCCACAACGAGCGTACCAAGGAGAAATACGCCAGCAATCCTGACGTGGACACGTCCCGCAGTCACCTCAACTTCCATCTGGTGACGCCGCAGCGCAAATACCGCGCGGAGTCCGAAAGGCAGATCGCGGAGGCGGGCTGCCGCACAAGGTCAGACAGCGTGCGCGTGGTGGAGGCGCTGGTGACAGCCGGCCCGGAGTTTTTCAAGGGCAAGAAAAAGGCGGAGGTCAGGGCCTATTTCACCGAAGCGCTGGACTTCATTCAGCAGCATCAAGACCCGAAAACGATCATATCCGCCGTGGTGCATATGGACGAGAAAACGCCCCATATGCACCTTTGCTTTATCCCGCTGACGGCGGACGGGCGACTCAGCGCCAAGGAAATCGTCGGCAACAAGAAGAAGCTGACACAGTGGCAGGACAGGTTCTGGGAGCATATGGTCAAGAAATACCCCGATTTGGAGCGCGGCGAGAGCGCCAGCGAAACCGGACGCGACCATATCCCGCCGCGGCTGTTCAAGGAGGCCGTCCACCTGAACCGGATGAAGGAGCAGATCATGGCGATTCTGAACGACACCAATCCGTTCAACAAAAAGGTCAAGCTGGATGAGCTGGAAGCGCTGCTGGGCAAGTACGTTCCCGGCGCAGAGGCTCTGCGGACGAAGCTCAAGAAGTACGACGCCGCTTATAAGGCGCTGACTGCCGAGAACGCGGCGCTAAATAAGCAACTGGGCGCTGCCTCCAAGGAGAGCGTCCACAAAAAGCTGGAGGTCAACGAAAAGCTCCGGGAGCTTGATGAACTGCACCGCATGGTGGATGGCATCCCGCCGGAGATTTTGCAGGCGGCAAAGCAGGTGGCCGCGCATAAGCAGCAGGAAAGATGAGAAAAATAAAGGTATAAAGGAGGCGGTTCTATTTGGAAATGAGCATCAGGGACGATCAGAAGCTTGTTGAAATCTGGCTGACGAATGCAGAAAAAATTGACCCCGTCCTGCGGGAGGGGCTAAAAGAGATTTACGCCAAGTATAAGACGAAGAAATACATGGTCGCCGTGTTCGAGTCCGGCAAGGGCGACCTTTACGAGAACACGCGGGATCTGCTGCTCTTCAACCGCCGCCGCAGCGCCGAAAAGGCTGTGCAGCAGGCGAAAAAGCAACAGGCTGTGGGCATGGAGCGCTGAAACTCGGAGGGAAGAGAGAAATCTCTTCCCCCTTTTTCTTTTTTTGCCCTTGCAAAGCTTGAAAACATCCTGTACAATATTATCTAAAACAATGTGTTTATCAAAAGATATGTGTGGTTCATGCTTGCCGCCAGAGAAACGGAGGGAAACGCAAATGGAACATGAAATGATGGAGCACAGTGAAATTCTCCTGTACAGCGATGAAAACGGAAAAGAATTTGTAAACGTTGTATTTATGGATGAGACATTCTGGCTGACGCAGGTTGGCATGGCAGAATTGTTCGACTCCAGTAAGTCCAATGTCAGCGAGCATTTGTCACACATTTTCGAGGAGGAAGAACTGGACAAAGTATCCTGCATGAGAAAATTCGGAATTTCCGAATTTTCTACGAAGCCCACCAATTTTTATAACCTCGATGCCATCATTGCGGTCGGTTACCGCGTGAATTCCAAGAAGGCCACACGCTTCCGCCAGTGGGCGACGAAGACGCTGAAAGAGTACATTCAGAAGGGCTTCGTCCTCAACGATGAGCTGATGAAAAACGGCCGTCCGTTCGGTAAGGACTACTTTGACGAGCTGCTGGAGCGCATCCGGGAGATCCGTGCCAGCGAGCGCCAGGCCTATCAGAAAATCGCGGATGTCTTCGAGCAGTGCAGCTATGATTACGACAAAAACAGCGACACGACGAAAGCGTTCTACGCATTTGTCCAGAACAAACTGCACTACGCCGTTACCGGCAAGACTGCTGCGGAACTGATTTCCGAGCGGGCAACGCTGGACAGCCCCACGATGGGTCTTACCACATGGAAGGGCGCGCCGGATGGAAAGATTCTCAAAAGCGACACGTTGGTGGCGAAAAACTACCTGAACGAAAAGGAGCTGTCCCGCCTGAACCGGCTGGTAACCATGTTCATCGACTACGCCGAGCTGATGGCAGAGGACGAGCAGCTGATGAGTATGCAGGATTGGCTGAACGAAACCGATCGATTCCTGACCAACAACCGCCGAAACGTGCTGGACGGCAAGGGTCGCATCTCGCGGGAAGCGGCAGCGAAAAAGGTCAGCGCGATCTACGAGGAGTTTCGCAAAAAACAGGACGAGGCGTACATTTCCGAGTTTGACCGCCAAACGGAAAAGTATCTCAAGGGTGAATGACCATGATTGAAACATTTGACATTGCGGGCTATGCCCGTATTTCTGTTGATGATGAGCAGGATCAAAAGAACATCTCGATTGAGAACCAGAAGGCCATCATCGAGGACTATGTAAAAACCCACTTCCCCGGCAGCACGCTGACGTTTTTTGAAGACCGCGACCGCTCCGGCTACACGTTTGAGCAGCGCGAGGGCTATCAGGAGATGCGCCGGGGACTCATGTCCCACAAGTACGATATTCTCATCATCAAGGATTTTTCCCGTTTCTCCCGCCGCAACTCGCGCGGACTGGTAGAGCTGGAAGACCTGCGCGACGCGGGCGTCCGGATCGTCTCCATCGGGGACGGCGTGGACTTCCCCAATGACGACGATTGGCTGAAAATCCAGTTCCAGTTCCTTGTGAACGAAATGCCTGTCACGGACACCTCCCGCAAGGTGCGCAGCGTTGTGAAGCGGCGGCAGAACGACGGCGAGTGGATCTGCGCCGCGCCCTACGGCTATCTCGTGACCGAGGACAAGCAGTTTGAGATCATCCCCACGGAAGCCGAGACCGTCCGCAGGATTTTTGACCTTTACAGCAACGCCGGTTGGGGCTACAAGAAAATCGCCAACTACCTCACCGACGATGGCATTCCCACGCCGCGCATGTCCGAGCGGATGCGCAAGGAGGCGGCGGGCAAGAAGACAAAGCGGGAGGCCAAAAACGCCTGGGCCATCGCCACGGTGCAGGGCATTCTCGACAACGATTTTTATATCGGCACGCTCCGGCAGGGCAAGTATACCCGCGCCAAGATCAACGGCAAGGAGATCAAGCGCAACGACGATGAGCACATCGTTATCGAGAACCACCATCAGGCCATCATCGACTACCGCACCTTCGCCATCACCATCGCTTTGCGGGAAAAGCGCAGCCGTAATAACTATCGCGGCGTCAAGATCAATGACAACGTGTATTCCGGCTTTTTGCAGTGCGGCGACTGCGGCAGTCCGATGTTTGCCATGAGCCGGAGCGATTTAGCGCCCGCATACACCTGCGGGACGTATCACCGTCGCGGTCTCAAGGGCTGCACCAGCCACCATATCCGTGTTGACCGGCTGGACGAGCTGCTGAAAAGCTACGTGCGCAAGCTCGCGGAAGGCTCTGCCGCCATGCTGGAACGGCTCAACGAGGAGCTGAAGCGCGAGAACGATCAGGTGGCGGAAACGGAGCAGTCCGCGGGCAATCTGGCAGCGGTGCTGGCCGATCTCACCGAGGAGCTGAAGGTGACGAAGCGTCAGCGCATCCGGGAGATTATGAAAAAGCCGGAGCAGGAAGCTTCCATCGAGGCGCTGTATGACGAGATGGAAGCAGACCTGCAAAAAAAGATCGACGGCATCAACCACCAGATCGACCTGCTGTCCGACAAGCGCAACACCATCATTCAGGTGAATCGCGTGGCCAAGACCGCCATCGACGTGTTCCGCGACATTCTGGAAAAGGACAAGCTGGAGCGCAACGACTTAGAGCTGCTGATCGACAAGATTCTCGTCTTTGAAGATCACTTGGAAATCAGGCTTCAATCCGACATCGACACGCTGCTGCGCTGCGGGACCCTCCCGGCGGAAACGGAGGATGCCGTAAATTTTAAGCAAGGCACGGAAAATATCGAAAACACGCTGATCCAGTCCTCTAAAAATCATGAGGACAAGGTTTTCCGTGTCAGTGTTATCAGTAACGGCGACCCGCTGGAGATATTCACCGACCGCGAGGGCGAAGTGATACTGAAAAAGTATTCGCCGATAGGGGAGCTGGGGGATTTTGCGAAGGAATACGCGGAATCGCTGCAGCTGGCGCTTGGAATGACGGCGGCCGTGTGCGACAAGGACACGGTGATAGCCGCGAGCGGGCCATGCCGCAAGGAGCTGATAGATAAGCCCATACACAGCGACCTTGAGGAGCTGATGGACAGGCGCGGCAGGCTGTGCGTTGGGGCGGACGGCGGTACGGCGCCGCACATTACTGCGGACGGGGCGCAGCCCTTTGCCGCGGCGGCGATAGCCACGATAATCTGCGCCGGGGATCCGATAGGCGCGGTGATGCTGCTCAGCCGCGACGAGAACGCATCCATAGGCCGCGCGGAGCAAAAGGCCACGGAAACGGCGGCGAACTTCCTGGGGAAGCAGATGGAAGGCTGAAAAAAGCGAATCACACGGGCGCATGGTGCTATGCCATGCGCTTGCTTAATTAATCAAACTAAAAATATATAATGATTGAATAATAAAAGATTAGGTTGAGCGGACAAGAGACGGCATGCTATAATATACACACGCGTATCCATGTATGCCGGTACAGAAAAGCATGGCTGCGTGTGAGTGGTGAAAAAACATAGAAAAACAGGAGGTAAAAATGAAAAAGTATTTGGCGTTTGCACTGGCGCTGATAATGGCGCTTGCGCTTATTCCGGGCATCGCGCTCGCGGATAAGGGCGGACCCGGTGGCGGCTGGGGACCCGGCGGCGGTAATCCCGGCGGTGGACCCGGTGGCGGCGGTAATCCCGGCGGTCAGCAGGGCGGCTACCTAAATTAAGAAAGATGGAATGGCAACATAAAGGTCGCTTGGGATACGTTTACGGGTAGCGGGACTACAAAACCCGGCAATAACGACGCTGGCGTGACCGCGGTAACGCTGAACGGCGCCGCCGTTACGCATCAGGATTCCAACAAAACAGGCGCAGCCAGCGGCGCGGCGCTGAGCAGCTATTATATTTCCGCAAGCAACCGGAACGAGCAGAGCGTGGAGCTTGCCATAACTGCAGAGAAGGGCTACTATGTATCCAGAATAGTTGTGGCCTGCATAGACCCGCACGGCCAGAGCCCGTACAGCTGCAAAACATGGAGCGCGGGCAATGCCTATGACGTTCCCTTCAGCCTTGCTCGATCCGTAAAGCAGAATGACGGCACGTTCAAGCTGTCCATTCCGCTTAACAGCAAGAATTTTTGCCACAGTAGCAATGGCAGCAACCACGGTTACTATATACTTATTCAGGTTGCGCCCATACCGAAGCCCGTTTATGTTGAATATGACTACGGCAATGTGCTGACCCTGTGCGGGAATAACGCCAAGCTTGCCGAAGCGCTTAATAACAGCGCATGGTGGACAACCGAGGGCAGCGACAACGCATACGGCATTGGCGCGGGCAAATTTGTTGCCAATACCAAGTTTGAATACAATTATTCCGCGGTATCGGATATACAGAACTGGAAGCATACCACCAACAGCATAAGCCTGACGGCAATGGCTGCCGTCACGCCGAAGAACGTAGAGTTCCTCGGCTGGGAAGTGACCTATTATGCAAAATGCACAAGGAGCGGCAATGAACTGACCTTCTCCGAGCAGGTAGGCGCGAGCAGCACCATAGGCGAAGGACAGAGCCTGAACGTATATACCCACGCAAAGCTTGTAGCCCAGTGGGAAATCGATACCACGCCTACCCCCACTCCCGAACCGGGGAAGATAAAGATTAAAATATGTAAGGCCATAGATGGCGACGGCATAAGAGAGCTTCCGGAGAATTACACTATAAAGGTGAAGGTCGGCGACGAAGAAAAGCCCATGAGCGGAATGGACTTTATGGGAACAGAGTTCGAGGTTGAGGTTGGCAAGGAATATACAATAAGCGAAACCTATAAGTCCGATATTCCAAATTACAATTTTGTAAAAGCAACGATTTGGGAGCGGAATATAGCCAATGGCTTCAAGATAACATTTGATGAGGACGACGACGGCAGGACTATTATTATCACAAATAAATATGTCAAGCATGGCACGGTAATCAAGCCCGGTAAGCTTACCATAAAGAAGACCGTTGAAGGCGTTGACGTTCCCGATAATTACGAAGTTACCGTGAACGTGTATAACTCGGATAAGTCGGTGAATGAAAACATAAAGCTGAACAAGGCGAACAGCTTCTCCCATACGCTTGAGCTTGAAGAAGACCGTTACTACATAAAAGAAACTACCTTCACCGACATAAACGGTTACCAGCTTACCGGCATGGATACGCAGGAACACCGTCCTTATGATGAAGGAACCGGTATAAACAAAATATTCAAAATGCATGTATCGGACAACAGCAAGGCCGATATCACCATCATCAACAAATACGAGCGCGTTCCCCAAAAGGCCAAGCTGACCGTGATAAAGAAGGTTGAAGGGCTTGAGGATGGCGTTGAACTGCCCGATGATTACGCGGTGACCGTAAAAGTCGGCGAGACAGACTATGTGCTGAACAAAGGAAACGGCTACACCCAAACCATCGAACTCGATGCCGGAACATATACGGTGGAGGAGACGACGAAACCAGGCATAAATGGATACGACCTTGTAAAGACGGAGTACGCAGGACTTACCGGGGGCAGCATAGTACTTGCCGCTGATATGAAAGCAACTGTAACGATTACGAACAGCTACACCAAAAAGCAGCCCGAAAAGGCAAACATCAGCATAAAAAAGAATGTTGAAGGCGTAGATGAGGAAGATAAGCCCGAGAATTATGAAGTGGTCGTTAACATTAAGGGCGACAACTTCGATAGGGATATTACGCTGAATGCGAGCAACGGTTTCACGGCAAACATCGATGTTGCTCCCGGCAAATACACCATAGAGGAGAAGGGCTGCACCGAAATAAACGGCTACTACTGCGAAGCTACCACCATAACCATAAACGGCCAGACTACGCAGGAAATAGAGCTTGAGAACATGACGGAGGGCCATGTTGAAATAACCAACAAGTATGCCGAGGAGCAGAAGCCCCAGAACGGCAAGCTGACCATAACCAAGAGCTTCCGCGGCGTTTACGCTTACGACCTGCCCCGCAGCTTCACCGTGTATGTGCGCCCCTTGAACGAGGACGGCATGACGCTGGGCAGCGCAATGGCCGTTGTGCTTAACCGCAACAGCGACAATACCTATTCCGCAACGATAGAGGTTGGCTATAACGTATATGAAGTGACGGAGCAGAGCCCGTACCTGAGCGGCTATGTGTTCACAGGCGCGAATTATTCCGCCGCAAGCACCGGCAGGGCCGTGGCCGGGTACGATCTGCCCAGGACAAACGGAATATATGTCAGCACGGGCGAAAACGGCACGGCGAGCGTTGCCGTAACCAACAGCTACTATTATGATTACCATGACTACGTTCCCGTGATTCCTCCCGCCAAGCCCCTGCCCCCGCAGACCGGCGATTCCGGCACGGCGTACATGGGCATAGCGCTTTGCGTGATGGCCGCCGCGGCGTTTGTTGCAGCGCGCAGCCGCAAGCGCAGCTAAATCTTTGCAGAATAAAAGAAGGGCGAACCGAAAAGGCTCGCCCTTTTGATATTCCTGTTTTACCGAATGGCAAAATGCGTCTTTATCAGCCTGTCTGTTGGTATATGCAGCACGGTTCCCGCCGCTATGCCGAGAGAATTGAGCAGAATATCATCAATATCGAAAACGCCGACATGGGAAAGCTGCTGCACGGTTTCAAACAGTATTACCATGCCTATAAGTATTGCGGCCGATACGGCAAGGTTATGTTTCGCGTGTATCTTCCACGGCAGCAACAGCGCAAGCGGCGAAAACAGCAGCGCGTTGCCCAATATGCTGGCAAAGAAATAGCTGTCCGTGAACAGGTTTGCAAACTGAGAGTGCAGCGTAGCGAACGGGATATAATTAGGCGCAAGATAAGTGTAGTCATATTCGCGTCTAAAGCCGCCGAGCAGTACGAAGCAAAGAATTATGAAGTAAACCGAAAACAGATACCACCAGCATATGTTGGCGGCTGCTCTGCGCCAAGGCGCGCTGTTGCATATACGAAGCATTATGATGGTGGCTAAAAGCATAGGCAGGGGAACCATCAGCACGGTTTTAACAAGCCGGATAAACATAACAAATGCGCCCATCCAGTGAAAAACAATTAACGAGCGTATAGCACCTGCGAATGCCGCAGCATACAGTGCCATGCAAAGTATGAAAAGCGCACGGCTCTTTTTATCCCGCTTCAAAATTGCCTCCCGAATCATTATCCGAACACCTACACGTGTTGACTGAATTTACAAAGGCGAGCTGCTGCGCCCGCCGGTTATTTTGATTTGATGTACGGCTTGCCGTTCGCGGCGGGAACATGCGCCTTGCCAACGAAGAGTATAAGCGCGATTATCGTGACAACATACGGTATCATGGATATTATGTTCACCGGTATGGAGCCGTTTGAGCCGACGACTACCTTCAGCCCGTTGCAGAAGCCGAACAGTATGCAGCCAAGCATAGCACCCTGCGGCTTGAACTTGCCGAATATTACCGCGGCAATGGCTATGAAGCCCTGGCCTATAACTATGGACGGGCGATAAACGGAAACCGTTGCAAGCGTTATGCTCGCCCCGCCAAGGCCCGCAAGGAAGCCGGAAAGCGCAACGCATATATAGCGCACGAGGGACACGTTTACGCCCAGCGTATCCGCCGCCTGGGGATGCTCGCCCACGGCGCGGAGCCTGAGCCCGAAGCGCGTTTTATAGAACACGAACCATATAACAAGCACCAATATGAACGCTACATACGCGGAAGCGTATGTGTTGAACACGTTGTCAAGGAAGCCGTTCTTTGCAAACGCTTCGCCCCATTTGCCGCCAAGGTTGGCGTTGCACCATTCAAAAAGGCCGTTGAATATGCGGGGGAGCTTATTGGGCACTGGGTGCGTTTCCGTATTGCCTGCAAAGAGCAGGCGGCAAACGTAAACGGCAATGCCGCTGGCAAGGAAGTTTATTGCCGTGCCGGATATGGTTTGGTCCGCCTTGCAGGTTATGCAGGCAAAGCCGTGTATCAGCGCAAAAACCATGCCCGCAAGGCCCGCGCAAAGGAACGCCAGCCAAGGATCACCGGAAAAATAGCCCACGGCAGCGCCGGTGAAGGCGCCTATTGTCATCATGCCCTCTATACCGATGTTTATAACGCCGGATTTTTCGGAGCAGCAGGAGCCGAGCGCCGCAAACAGCAGCGGGGGAGTATACATAAGCGTGGCATTAAGCACAATGCCGAGCGTTTTAAGCAACTGGTCCATGTTATACGCCTCCCTTATTCTTTTTGTTGCTGCTTATCATCATCCTGAGCAGGCTTGATATGGCGATGCACAGCACTATGCAGCCCATTATTATGTCAACTATCTCGCTTGGGGCATCGAAGCGCGTGCCGCCGAACTTCATCGCGCCGAAGAACTCTGCGCCCAGCAGCACGCCGAAAGGATTGGTGCCGCCTATAAGCGCAACGGTTATGCCCTGGAAGCCGTAGCCTTCCTGCCCTGCAAACTGGCTGATCTTATACGTTACGCCCATAACCTGCAGCGCGCCCGCAAGGGAAGCGAGCATGCCGGATATGCTCAGCGCCGTAAGTACGGAACCGTTGGCGTTTATGCCCGCATATTCCGCGGCGGAGCGATTGAAGCCGACTGCCTTAAGCTTGAAGCCAAGCGTTGTGCGGTTGATTATATAATAGATCACCACAACGCATATAAGTGCGATGAACACGCCGAAGTGCGCTTTGGGCGAAAGGCCGGGCAGCCAATCGGATATGGTTATCTTTGCCGTATCCGCAATGGGCACGGACCAGGTTTTGCCGCCGCCCACGTTCACGCCGTCAAGATTTACGATAAAGTTTGAAAAATAGTAGGCTATCCAGTTGAACATTATCATGCACAGCACTTCGTGCGCGCCGAAACGGATTTTCAAAAAGCCTACCAGTCCGCCCCAGAGCGCGCCCGCAGCAAGCGCGGCGATTATGCAGAGGGGAATGTGTATATACGCGGGGGCCTTAACAAACGCGCCAACCAGCATTGCAGCAACGCTGCCCATAACGTATTGACCTTCCGCGCCTATATTAAACACGCCTGTTTTGAATGCGAAGGCGACGGAAAGGCCGGTGAGTATATACGGCACGGAATATTCAATGAAGCTATACGAAATATTCTTTGTGGAGCGGAATATTACGCCGAACAGCTTGCCATATGACTCGATGGGGTTATAGCCGGCGATAAGCAGGGCGATAGCGCCAACTATAAAGCCGATTATAATGGAGATAAGCGTATAGGTGAACGCGCTTTCCTGCAGCTTTTCAACAAAGCGCTTTGTATTTATGCTATTCTTCATGCGCCGATCCTCCCGCCATCATCAATCCAAGCTGCTTTTCGTCCGCTTCGCTTCCGCGCATGCTGCCGACTATCTTACCTTCGAATATAACGTCTATCCTGTCCGAAAGGCTCATTACCTCGTCCAGTTCAAAGCTTACCAGTAGCACGGCCTTGTGCTTGTTGCGCTGATCCACAATGTACTTATGCACATACTCAATCGCACCAACGTCAAGCCCGCGCGTGGGGTTAACGGCGATAAGCAAATCCTTGTCGTTTGTAACCTCCCTTGCAATTATCACCTTTTGCTGGTTGCCGCCGGAAAGGTCGCCCGCCGGTTCATGCTCGCAGCCGCGGGGGCGAATATCGTATTTTTCAATAAGCTCCCTGGCGTGCTCGTCAATGGCCTTGAAATTAAGCGTGCCGCGGCTTGAATACGGCTTTTCGTCCGCGTTTTGCAGAATAAGATTATCCTCAACCGAGAAATCCAGCACCAGCCCGTGCTTATGCCTGTCCGCCGGTATGCTTGAAATTCCCATGTCGAAAAGCTGGCGCGGCGTTTTGTTGTAAGCATCGTGGCCGTTCATGGTGATTGCGCCGTGAGTTGCTTTCTTTAGGCCGGTAAGTATTTCCACCAATTCGGTTTGGCCGTTGCCGTCTATGCCGGCTATGCCGACTATTTCGCCTTTTCTTACGGTTAAGTCAAGCCCGCGGAGAACTTCAACGTTCCTGTAATCCTTGGCGTGCAGATCATGCACCTCCAGCGCCACTTCGCCCGGTTCTATGGCGGCCTTGTCCACCTTGAACTCAACGCTGCGGCCGACCATCATGGCGGCAAGCTGCTGCTCCGTAGTGTCCGCAACGCTTACGGTGTTTATATATTTGCCCTGGCGGATGATCGTGCAGTAATCCGCAGCGGCTTTTATTTCCTTCAGCTTGTGGGTTATGAGTATAACGGTTTTCCCTTCGCGCGCAAGGTTATGCATTATTTCGATAAGCTCTTCTATCTCCTGCGGGGTAAGGGAGGCCGTGGGCTCATCCAGTATCAATATATCTGCGCCGCGGTACAGCACCTTCAGTATTTCTGCGCGCTGCTGCATGCCTACGGATATGTCCTCAATCTTGGCATCGGCATTCACCTGCAGGCCGTAGCGGGCGGATATTTCGTTCACCTTCGCACGCGCCGCCTTCATGTTAACCCGCCCGCCGGGGAGCATGGGTTCCATGCCGAGTATTATGTTTTCGGCCACGGTGAACGGCTGCACGAGCATAAAGTGCTGATGCACCATGCCTATGCCCAGCTCTATCGCCTTATTGGGGCCGGATATGGAAACCTCTTTGCCGTTTATGAATATTTGGCCGGATGTGGGATGATACAGCCCGTATAATATGTTCATAAGCGTGGATTTGCCCGCGCCGTTTTCGCCCAATATGGCGTGTATTTCGCCCTTGTGAACGGTCAGGTTAATCCCGTCGTTTGCTTTGAAGGAGCCGAACATTTTAACTATGTTCTTCATTTCAACCGTGGGGCGGCTCATATCTATGCGCCCGTTTTCCTCCAAGCCGGCTCACCTCCTTAAAATAAAAATATGTGTTTGCGTGATGTGATAATGGATTTGTTATAACAAATCCCTGCCCGATATGCTTCGGGCAGGGATGCGCTTATTCAGCTATTAGTCATCCAGGGTGTAGTAATCGGAACCGTAGGCGGCATCAAAGGCCTCGGTAGTGGCGGGAACCTTGATTTCGCCGGAGAGGATCTTTTCCTTGGCGGCGGCAACGGCAGCCTTGCACTCGTCGCTCATCAGGGTGTCGGTGGGGGCTACGTCAACAGCGCCGGAGGTGATGTCGTAGTTGACATCGCTGCCGGGCTTGAGGGTGCCTTCAACGCCGTCCTTGCACAGGGCGAATACGCCGTTGTCAACGCGCTTTACGGCGCTGGTCAGCACGGCTTCGGGGGCCAGAGAGGACTGATCCTGGTCAACGCCTATTACAAGCTTGCCCTGTTCCTTACCGGCTTCGATTACGCCAAGGCCGGTGGCACCGGCGGCATGGTAAACGACGTCCGCGCCGTTGGTGTACATATTGATGGTGGCAGCCTTACCGCCCGCGGCATCGCCGAAGCTGTTGGCGTTGTAGCACTGAATCTGGCAATCGGGGTTGGTGTCACGCACGCCGGCATAGAAGCCGTAGCCGAAGGTGTTCATGACGGGGCTGACCATGCCGATTACGAAGCCAACGTTGTTGGTCTGGGTCATGGTGGCAGCGGCAACGCCTACCAGATAGGAGCACTGCTCGGTGGCAAAGTTAACGCCGATAACGTTATCGCCAACGCTGGAATTATCAACGATAGCGAAAGTCTGATCGGGATAGTTGGCGGCAACTTCCTTAAGGGTGTCGGCCATCAGGAAGCCGATGCACAGGATAAGGTCATAACCTTCGTCAACAGCGGTCTCGAGGTTGGGGGCATAGTCGGCGTCGGTCTTGGATTCGAAGTACTTAACTTCGCAGCCAAGCTCTTCCTGAGCCCTCTGCAGGCCGGCCCACGCAGAAGCGTTGAAGGACTGGTCGTTGATTCCGCCGGTATCGGTAACCATGGCTACGCGATAGGGTTCCTTGTTGTCGTTAGCGGGAGTGTTGTCCTGGTTCTGATCCGCAGGGGCGGAGCAGCCGATGGCGGCTATGGCAAGAACCAAAGCCAGCATCAGAGCAGCAATTTTCTTCATTATGCTTTTATCCTCCGTTTATTTTTGACCACGCCGATTATTAATCCGCATGGTTCTATTTATTCTATCAAAAATAATTGTGAAATAAAAGATGTATTTTGATTATATATAACATTTTTGAGCCATATTTATGCCGTCATGTGTAAATATTCCCGCGCGTGGGCATAAAAGGCCGGCGAACGGGCTGTCCGCCGGCCGTATGATGCGCCGTGTAGGCATAACCTTAGCCAATAAGGGCAAAGAATTCGTTAAGCGCGTCCGTATAATCCCCGCAGCAGACCAGATGATGGTTGTTGATGGGGTTGGTGAGGAAGTATGAGAAATCGTCAAGCTTAAGCTTTATCTGCGTGCGGCAGAGGCAGGATTCGTGCAGGTTTTCGGTTATCTCGCCGCGCTTTGCAAAGAAGCGGGAAAGATCGCCCGCGGCCTTGAATATGGTGCAGGGGCCTTCGGGGATTTCGCCGGCTATGGCAACGCCGATGTCGGATTCATAATGCGTGGTAAGGCGGATGCTGCGCGGCATGGTTACGGGCAGCGTGCAGTGCGCCAGCACCATTTCACCAGCGGCGGTATCTATGCGGCTGGGGTTGCACAGGAACACATCCTGCCCGGATACCGCGCCGAGTATAGCCATGGATACGGCGGCGGGGATATCGCCTTCGCAGCCGGCGTATATACCTTCCGCATTGAGTATGGCAAGGCCGAGGCAGCCGGTGGTGAACACAGTATTGAGAAGATCGAAGCAGCGCACGGTGACCGCGCGAAGATCGTATTTGGCAATTATGCGCTTGAGCGCGCCGTATACATTAAGGCTCTTTTCCGTTTCCGCCTTGTCGTAGCCCTGCGCCATGAGAAGCTGAGTATATTGATTCGGCTCGTAGCCGCCCTTCTTGGTTTCTTCTATCAGTTCGCTTATGGGGATATGAACAAGCGTAAGTCCAAGCTTAGACTGATACGCCGCGCCGTCGGCATCGCTTGCGATAAGCCAATCGGAGGGCGCGCCTATAACACCAAGCCGCATACCCTTCAACTTTTCTATTCCGGCATAGGCCATCTTCAGCGCGTTTATGCGCCTTGCCACGTCCTCAACGCTGCCGTGCAGTATTTCGCCGCGCTTGCCCTGCTGCTTTAGGAAGGAAAGTATTTCCATGCTGGCGGCAAGGGAGTTGCTTTCGCCGCTGGTAAGTATATAGCAGGGCTTTTTGCATATGCGCTCATAGCCTTCCTTAAATATGCCTTCGCTTCCGCCGGAGGCCACGAATACCAGCGCGAAGGGCGCCTTTTCAAATTCGTCCAAATCAACGCGCACAAGCTCCTCGCCAACGGCGCTGCCCACGGTTTTAAGATATTCGTTCGTGCGTTCCCGCGTTACCTGGGTGAGCGGGCTTTGTACCTGAAATACGCTTATTGCCATTATAGGTTCCTCCTGAAGTTAGTAATGATTGAATATATTCTATCATAATATGCGCGGTTTTTGTACTTTATATTCTTCTCTATGTCTGATACAATATATCCATCAGCTCATATATGAAAGGATATCCCTGAATGGCAAAGCTATATTTCCGCTACGGGGCGATGAGCTCCAGCAAGACCGCAAACGCCATAATGGTAAAGTATAATTACGGAGAGCAGGGGCAGAAGGCTCTGCTTGTTAAGCCGCGCACCGATACGCGCGACGGCGTGCATATTATGAAAAGCCGCAGCGGCGTTATGGATGAATGCACGCTGTTTGACGAAATGGACTGGGAAGCCGTTAAGCGGAAGGAATATGATTGCATAATTGTGGACGAATCGCAGTTCCTTACCAAGGCGGAGGTGGAGCTGCTGACGGACATTGTGGATGAATACAATGTGCCTGTGATATGCTACGGGCTGCGCGCGGACTTCCGCGGGGAGCTTTTTGAAGGGAGCAAGTGGCTGCTTGCCTGGGCGGACAGCATAGAGGAGGTAAAGACAATATGCTGGTGCGGCCGCAAGGCAACCTGCAACGCCAGGCTTGACGGCAAGGGCGGCATAACTAAGCAGGGCGAACAGGTGGTGCTTGGGGCGGAGGATAAATACATAAGCCTTTGCCGCCGGCATTGGAAGCAGGGCGACCCCGGCCCGAAGCTGAGAAAGCAGGATTAGCACCCCATGCAAGGCCGTAAAACGCTATACATGATAGGCGGCACAATGGGCGCAGGCAAAACAAGCGTGAGTCGATGCCTTAAAACAAAGCTTGATAACAGCGTGTTTCTTGACGGGGATTGGTGCTGGGATGCACACCCGTTTAAGGTGACGGATGAAACGAAGCGCATGGTGATTGAAAACATATGCTTCTTGCTCAACCAATTCATACGCTGCACGGAGTATGATAACATAGTTTTCTGCTGGGTAATGCATGAGCAGAAAATTATAGACAGCATACTTTCCGGTATTGATAAAGAAAAGTGCAGCATAAAGGCGATATCGCTCATGTGCAATGAAAAAAGCCTGACGGAGCGGCTGAATAATGACATTGCCTGCGGCATAAGAACGCCGGATATAATTGAAAGAAGCATTGCGCGCATACCGTGCTATGCTAAGCTTTCAACAGTAAAAATACAAACGGACGGCAAAAGCATAGAGAAGGTTGCGGATGAAATAGCCGCACTGACATAACAAAAAAGTGGCTCACGGCCACTTTTTTTACTTATTCGCCCTTGTGCGCTTCAAGAAAATCGTTCAGCTCGCTGTTCAATATGTCGGTTATGAACATATGCCCGGGGCTGTGGGTTATCACTATCGGCGGCTTGGCGTTTTCTATCGCCGCCTGCGGGGTAACGCCGCAGGGCCAGAATACGCATACTTCGCCTTCGCGTATCTCCACGCTGTCGCCGTAATCGGGCCGCATAACGTCCGCAATGCCTATGTCCTTAGGGTCGCCTATGTGTACGGGCGCGCCGTGTACGTTTGGCATGGCGGCGGTTATTTTATAGGCAAGTGCGGCCTGCTCGCGCGTCATGGGCCGCATGGAGCATACCGTAGGGCCGGAAAACGGGCCGCAGGGTTTGGTCATAATATTTGTTTTATACATGGGCACGTTGCGACCCATTGCAATATGGCGCACTTCTATGCCCGCGCGCATAAGCGCCTCCTCAAATGAAAAGCTGCACCCTATAAGGAAGCCCACCATGCCGCTTTGATAATATTCACTTGCGTCGGTCACTTCCGCGTCAAGCGCGCCGTTACGATATATGCGGTATTGGGGAATGTCTGTCAATATATTGCCGTCCGCCGCCATAAGGCGGGTATACGGCGAAGCTTTAAGCGTTTCCAGCACGGGGCAGGGGGCGGGATTTATGCGGGCATATTCGGCAAAGTCCGCGGCGTATTCGGCGGGTAGTATTACCAAATTGGCCTGCGCATAGCCCGCGGCCATGCCGGCTGTGGGGGAGGTTATCTCGCCCGCGCGGATGAGCGCGCGCACCTCGCGCGGGGATGCGGTTTTAAGGTCTTTACTCATTGCGCCTTCTCCTTTGCGCTGAATGTATTCGCGCTCAGCTTTATTATCGCAACGCTATCGGACTGCGCATCGCTGAACTTAAAGCGGCGGCCGGCGGTATGCTCGGTTATGAGCGAGAGCGCAAGCTTCTTTTCTTCAATATCGTCAACCATGCTTGCCCTGCCGGTGCCGGTTATGCTTGAATACAGGCAGGAATAGTTGCAGGGAATTGGTCCTTCGGTAACGCGGCTCATGCTGTCCATTTCAAACGCGGCTTCGCATCCGCTGCCGACGGCGCGTATCTTGCGGCCTTCCTTCGCACTGTGGAAATACAGCGTGAGCGAATCGCCTTCGTAAACGTAGCCGAAGCTCAGCGGCACTATGTAAAGCCCCTCTTCATCCTTAACAGCCACGCGGCAAACGGCGGAATCGGCTATTATCCGCCCTATTCTTACTCTATCGCTCACCAGTCTGTCCATTCTGCGCATTTTCATAGGTGTCGTCTCCTTTTATTTGATGTGTATATCGACATACGGTAAATCGAATTTTGTCGGATTTTCACTCATCGTCCCACCGGCAGAGGGTGAGCGAGTACCCTTCCCGCACGGGGATGGACGTGAAGCGGGCAAAGAGCCGATCGCCCGATATTTCACCGCGCTCAACAACGCTGAAATGCGAAAAGCTGCCCCCTATACCCGTGCCGAGCAGCTTGACATAGCTTTCCTTTGCCGTCCAAACGGAATAGAACGCCTCCGTTCCGCCGCGGCGAGTATACTCTATTTCATTCGGGTGGAAGAAGCGCCGGGAGAGCGCAGCATGATCGCGCGCGGCATGCTGCTCAATATCTATGCCCACATCATAGCGGCACAATGCGCATACCCAAAGCCCGCCCGAATGGGACACGGAGAAGTGCAGCCACGGCGCGTTTTCAAAATACGGCTTGCCGTATTCGCCCTTTGCAATGCAAAGCGTTTGCGGAAGCGGCATGGCTTCCTCCGCAGCATACAGGCGCGCAAGGCGGATAAGCCGCTCCGTGCGGCTGTCATCAGCCGCTGTTTCATCAATTATATATATGCGCGCGCTGTCAGCTTCCATTTTGCTTTACCTTAATCTGTACACAAAGCCTTCATACGGCTGAAGCTTCATGCTTTCGGCAATGGGCTTGGGCGAATTGGTGAAAAGCAGACATTCGCCCTTTTCGCAGCCCGCAAGCGCAACCTTTGCCGCGCGGTCGGTAATGTTTATTACCACAAGCAGGCTTTCCGCCCCGTCCGAACGGGTGTATGCCATAACGCGCGGATTTTCGGAATCAACGGGCGCGTATTCGCCGCCTATAAGCGCGCTGTGACTGCGGCGGAGCGCTATCGCGCGCTTATAAAAGGAGCATACGGAATCCATATGCGTCATGTCGTCCTCAACGTTTATGTGGCTCAGCGAATTTTCGCCCTTCAGCCTGGGCGTGCCAAGTGTGAAGCCGGCGGCGCGGGAATTGTTCCATTGCATTGGGGTGTTTTCGGCATAAAGGCCTATTTCGTCGCCCTGCCGTATTAGCGGGGTACCGCGCCCGGTCATAACGTAAAGGCAGGCGGCCTTGGAGCGCAGGCGGCGCGTAAGCTCCTGCTGCGATGAAAACTGCCCCTGCGTAAGCGAAATGCCGTTCAGGAACCAGCCGCCCTTCAACTCGCCCTGCACCTGATAATAGTCCGCATCGTGCTTAAAGCGCTTCGCGTCCCCGCCGCCGAACAGCGCGCCGAGGGAGCCGGAAGCGGGGGAGAAAGCCTCCGCCATATGCGCGGGGATATAAAGCTGCATCAGCAGTTCGCGGTTTTCCGTCCGCGTAAGCTGCACGGCGTCCTCAAAAGGCACGTTTTTACCTATGCCCACCGTGAAGCAATCAGGATACAGCGAAAAAACATTCCTGTTCAGGGCGCACATTGCCCGGTGCAGCGCGCGCTTATCGCCGGATGCGGTGAGCGCATCGGTATTTACGGCAATGCCCATTGCGCCCCTGTCCAGCCAATAGCGCATGGCGGCAGAGGCACGGTCTATATCAGAAGCATCGTTAAGGGGCATATCGGCCCTCATCTCAAGCACGGTGCCTATCATGCGGGACGCGGCCTTGTCTATAAGCGCGTCAAGGTCATCTGCCATGCCTATTTCAGGGTCTATCATAAAGCCTTCGCCCGAAAACACGGGTGAAAGCATGAGCGTATCCGCGCCCAGCTCCTTTATATAATCTATTTTTGCGGCAATGCCATTTATGTCGCCCAGCCCATCGGCATCGGTATCGAAAAAGCTGCGCACGTCAACGCGGTAAACCGCCCTTGCTCTCGGGTCCATGGCCTATCCTCGCTTAAAACGGATTGGTGAAGAAAACGTTGAATAGAAGCTGATCGCAAAGCACCAGCACACCCAGCGCCGCAACGTATATGATAAAGCCCTTCAGGCTCTTTTTCGTTATCAGCCTGAGCATCCAGCGTATTGCAAAATAGCCGCTTACGGCAGCAACTATCGTGCCGACTATAACGCAGCCCCAATCCGTGCCCTGAAGCCCCTCCGCGGCAACGTCCGGAATTTGCAGCACAAGGGAGCCGAGTATTGCGGGTATGGACAATATGAACGAATACTCCGCCGCCGCCTCTTTAGAAAGGCCGAAGAAGCGCGCGCCCGCAATTGTGGAGCCGCTTCTTGAAACGCCGGGAAATATGGCAACGCCCTGCATAAGGCCCACGCCGAGGGATTCAGTATACTTCATGTGTTCAATGTCCTTTTTGCCGTGGGACAGCTTTTCGTTGAGGAAAAGTATAACCGCCGTTATCAAAAAGCCTATGCCTAAGAACTTGCCTTCAAATGCGGAATCAAACAGATCCTTGAATGCAAACGCTATCACCGTTGTAACAAGGGTGGAAAGCAGAAGAAGATATACCTTCTTTTGAAAAGGCTTTTTGATAAGCGCCCAAAGCTGGCGATAGTAAACGGCTATAACGGCCGCAAGCGTGCCAAGGTGCAGCATGGTATCGAAGAACATTGCGCCTTCGTTTATGCCGAAAATATTTTGAAAAAGCACAAGGTGGCCGCTGCTTGATACGGGCAGAAATTCGCAAAGCCCCTGAACAAGGCCGAGCAGCGCCGCAATAAGTATATTCATAATAAAACTTACCCTCCATAAGTATTTATCTGATTATACATATTACCATTTTTTTATAAATATATAAAGGCCGGAATGAGAAAGGTTTATAAATAAAATAGAAAGCGAAGATTGAAAAAAGTCGCATAATAGGGTATGCTGTAATGTAGTCAGCATAATGCTGCACGATAGTAAAGCAATGGAGGAAAGGTATGAATCGCGCTGTTGACAAATGGATAGACGATCATAAGGAAGAACTGATAGAGGCGCTTAGGGCGAACCTGAGCATAGCGAGCGTAAAGGATACCGAGCATGCAAGCGAAGGTGCGCCGTTTGGGCCGATGATAAGAAAAGCGCTTGACGATGCGCTTGGGCGCGGCAAGGCGCTTGGGTTTGATACCGTGGATTACGACGGCTACTGCGGTGCGATAGATATGGCAGGCGGTGATGAGCAGCTTGGCGTTATCTGCCATCTGGACGTTGTGCCGGAGGGCACGGGCTGGACGTATCCCCCCTACGGCGGCGAAATACACGACGGCAAGCTTTATGCCCGCGGCACCATGGACGACAAGGGCCCCGCGTTTGCGGCGCTGTACGCCATGAAGGCCATAAAGGAATGCGGCGTACCGCTCAGGCGCAGCGTAAGGCTTATTCTGGGCTGCGACGAGGAAAGCGGCATGAGTTGCCTGAAGCATTATAATCAGGTCGCCAAGGCGCCCACGCTCTCCTTCTCTCCAGATGCAGAATACCCCGTTGTGAACAGCGAAAAGATGATATTCCGCACGGAATACGAAAAGAAGTTTGATTCCGCCATAACCCTGCACGCCGGCACCCGCCGCAACGTTGTGCCGGGCGAGGCCGTGGCCACCGTGCCGCTGGCGCTTTCTCGCATAGTGCCCATAATGGAAGCGTTTATGGAAGGCAGCGAATTTGCATGCAGCGCGGAAGCGATAGACGAAAACAATACAAAGATAACAATGAAGGGCCTTGCGGCGCATGCCTCCGAGCCGGAACACGGCAAGAACGCCATGCTTGCAATGCTTGCGCTGCTTGACAAGCTGCCCCTTGAAGGCGAGGATGCGCACACCGTGAACGCACTCACCAACGCGCTGAAGTTCGATTGCCACGGCGAAACGCTGGGCATAGACAGCGAGGATGCATCCGGCAGGCTCACGCTTAATCCCGGCGTGCTTGACTGGGACGAAACGGGCATACACCGCCTTACCTTCGACGTGCGCGCCCCCATATCCAGCAAGGCGGAGGAGCTTGAAAAGAAGATAACCGAAGGCATAAAGGAGACCGGCCTTGTGCAGACGGACATAAGCTGGAGCGAAGGCTACTATATAAGCCCCGATGACGAGCTGGTGAAGAAGCTGCTGGACGTTTACGCCACGCGCTTCGGGCAGAGGCTTGAACCCCTTGCCATAGGCGGCGGAACATACGCAAGGCACATGAAGAACTCCGTGGCGTTCGGCATAGAGCGCCCCGGCGAACCGGGCAGGGCGCATATGCCGGATGAATACATTCCGGTGAACGATCTGATAGAGGACACCAAGACCATTGCGGATGCCATAATAGCCCTTGCGGGAGCGGAAGCGTAAAATACACACTATAACACACATTGCGCGGGAAACGGTAATTGCCGCCGTTTCCCGCGCAAAATGCAAACAAATGGCAAACTTTTCTTGAATAAATCTCAAATCGGCCTGTCAAAAGCATTGACAAGCCTAATTCTCTTTGGTACAATGTTAAACTGCGTTAGCATGGTAATCTGTGGGAAATGTCTGCATTTTCCCAGAGACTGCCGCGCTGTTCCCTAAAATGCGGGGTATGCAGGCCCGCGTATACGGGAACGCTCATGCCGGGGCGGCGCATCGGCCATAAACGCCGCGCAAGCGCGATATAGAGGAGTGAACACGATGGTACATGAAGTGCAGATGGGCACAAGGAAACGCATGAGTTTCTCCCGTATCAACGAGGTTCTCGACATGCCGGATCTTATAGAGGTTCAGAAGAACTCCTATAAGCGGTTTGTTGAAGAGGACCTTAGGGAGGTACTTGACGACATTTCCCCGATCACAGACTATACGGAAAAACTCGTTTTGGAGTTTGTCGATTATTCAATCGATTTTGACCATCCCAAATACTCCGTTGAGGAATGCAAAGAAAGGGACGTTAATTACTGCGCGCCCCTGAAGGTACTGGTCAGGCTTATCAATAAGGAAACCGGAGAAGTAAAGGAGCAGCCGGTGTTCATGGGCGATTTCCCGCTCATGACCGAGCAGGGCACCTTTATCATAAACGGCGCTGAAAGGGTTATAGTCAGCCAGCTTGTGCGTTCTCCGGGCGTATATTATACCCGCAGCATAGATAAGCTGGGCAAGAATCTTTATTCCGCCCAGGTAATACCTAACCGCGGCGCATGGCTGGAATACGAAACCGATTCCAGCGAAGTGCTGCACGTTAAGATAGACCGCCAGCGCAAGGTTTACATAACCGCGCTGCTGCGCGCATTGGGCTACGGCACCAATGCCGAAATAATCGAACTGATGGGCGAAGAAGAAAGGCTGATGAACACTCTTGATAAGGATACTACCAAGAGCGTTGAGGACGGTCTTATAGAGATATACAAGCGTCAGCGTCCCGGCGAGCCCCCCACGGAGGAAAGCGCAAGGAGCCTGCTGAACGCATTGTTCTTTGACCGCCGCTACGACCTGGCCCGCGTAGGCCGCTATAAGTTCAATAAGAAGCTGAGCCTTGCCGCCCGCATATCCGGACAAATAAGCGCAGACGATGTTATAGACCCCGCCACCGGCGAAATAATAGTTGAAGCCGGCAAACGCATAAGTGCCGAGGCCGCCGAACGCATAGAGAACACCGGCGTGCGCGGCATATTCGTCACGGCGGAGGATAAGCGCATAAAGGTCCTTGGCAATCTGTTCGTGGACGCCAGGCATTTCCTCAGCTTCAATCCCGAAGAAGCCGGCCTTAACGAAAGGGTGCATTACCCCACGCTCATGCAGCTGCTCAAGGAAGGCGAGGGCATGGACGAGGAAGAGCTCAAGGCCCTGCTGAAGGAGCATGTTTACGACCTTATACCCAGGCACATCCTGCCCGATGATATGATAGCCAGCATAAGCTACCTTATCGGCATGAATTACGGCATCGGCCGCACGGACGACATTGACCATCTGGGCAACCGCCGCATAAGGAGCGTAGGCGAGCTGCTGCAGAACCAGATCCGCGTGGGTATGACCAGGCTTGAGCGCGTTGTGCGCGAGCGCATGAGCATACAGGACATGGAAACCGCCATGCCCAGCAATCTTATAAATATCCGCCCCGTTACAGCGGCGATAAAGGAATTCTTCGGTTCCAGCCAGCTTTCCCAGTTCATGGACCAGACAAACCCGCTGGCGGAGCTTACGCATAAGCGCAGGCTGAGCGCACTTGGTCCCGGCGGTTTGAACCGCGACCGCGCCACGTTCGACGTGCGAGACGTTCACTATTCGCATTACGGACGCATGTGCCCCATTGAAACCCCTGAAGGTCCTAACATAGGCCTTATAAACTCGCTTTCCACATATGCGCGCATCAATAAGTACGGCTTTATAGAGGCGCCTTACAGGAAGGTGGACGGCAAGAACCATTCCATCAGCAGCGATATAGTGTACCTGACTGCGGACGAAGAGGACGACTTCATAGTTGCGCAGGCGAACGAGGCCACCGTTACCACAGAGGAGGGCAATACCTGGTTCGCTAAGGATCACGTCGTAGCCCGCTGGCTGGATAAAATAATCGAAGTGCCTGCCGAGCAGGTGCATTACATGGACGTTTCGCCCAAGCAGCTGGTATCCGTTGCAACGGCAATGATACCCTTCCTTGAAAACGACGACGCTAACCGCGCGCTGATGGGATCGAACATGCAGCGCCAGGCGGTTCCTCTGCTCATGCCAGAAGCGCCCGTGGTTGGCACCGGCATGGAATACAAGGCTGCGCACGATTCCGGCGTTGTGGTAGTTGCGCACGAGGATGCAACGGTTATCTACGTTGCAGCCGATAAGGTAGTGACCGAGGATGCAAGCGGCATTCGCCATACATATAAGCTTATCAAGTTCAAGCGTTCCAACCAGGGCACCTGCATCAACCAGCGCCCCATAGTGAACGTGGGCGACAAGGTGAAGGTAGGCGACGTGCTGGCGGACGGCGCAAGCACCGAGCACGGCGAAATAGCCCTTGGCCGCAACATACTGATAGGCTTCATGACCTGGGAGGGTTATAACTACGAGGACGCCGTACTTATAAGCGAAAAGCTGGTTAAGGACGACGTATACACATCCATACATATAGAGGAGCATGAAACCGAAGCCCGCGACACCAAGCTGGGCAAGGAAGAAATAACCCGCGACATACCCAACGTTGGCGAGGATGCGCTCAGCGACCTTGACGAGCGCGGCATAATCCGCATCGGCGCAGAGGTAAGGAGCGGCGACATACTGGTTGGTAAAGTAACGCCTAAGGGCGAAACCGAGCTGACCGCGGAAGAGCGCCTGCTGCGCGCCATATTCGGCGAAAAGGCAAGAGAGGTGAGGGATACCTCCCTGCGCGTGCCCCACGGCGAAGGCGGCGTTATAGTGGACGTGAAGATATTCACCCGCGAAAACAAGGACGAACTTGCCCCCGGCGTGAACGAACTGGTGCGCGTATACATTGCGCAGAAGAGAAAGATATCCGTTGGCGATAAGATGGCAGGCCGCCACGGCAACAAGGGTGTTATTTCAAGGATACTGCCCGAAGAGGATATGCCCTTCCTGCCGGATGGTACGCCGCTGCAGATAGTGCTTAACCCGCTGGGCGTTCCGAGCCGAATGAACATAGGTCAGGTGCTTGAGCTGCACCTTGGCATGGCGGCAAAAACGCTGGGCTGGCACATTGCAACGCCTGTATTCGACGGCGCGAGCGAGCAGGATATAAAGGATCTGCTTGTTAAGGCCGGAAAGGATCCGGACGGTAAGACGGTGCTGTACGACGGCCGCACGGGCGAACCCTTTGAAAACAGGGTATCCGTCGGCTACATGTACTATTTGAAGCTGCATCACCTGGTCGATGATAAGATCCACGCCCGTTCCACCGGCCCGTACTCGCTGGTAACTCAGCAGCCGCTCGGCGGCAAGGCCCAGTTCGGCGGACAGCGCTTCGGCGAAATGGAAGTTTGGGCGCTGGAAGCCTACGGCGCGGCGAATACGCTGCAGGAGATACTGACCGTAAAGAGCGACGATATAGTGGGCCGCGTAAAGACCTACGAAGCCATAGTGAAGGGCGAAAACGTGCCCGAGCCCGGCGTACCGGAGTCCTTCAAGGTGCTTATCAAGGAACTGCAGTCCCTCGGCCTTGACATAAAGGTGCTCAGCGACACCAACGAGGAGATTCAGATCGGCGAAATGATAGACGATGACGACACAACGCCTATCGACGTGAACATGAGCGGGCTTGAGGACGTGCCCGACATGGCGCCGATGGAGAACGACGATCGCTTCAGCGAATTTGATTTCAATGATGACGATGACGATGATTCGGACGCGGACTTCAGCGAGTTCGACGGCGAATAAAACGCGGATGAAGGGAGAGAAAAGCATTGTTCGAGCTGACAAATTTTGACGCTATACAGATTGGCCTTGCATCCCCGGAAAAAATAAGGGAATGGTCGCACGGAGAGGTCAAAAAACCCGAGACCATAAATTACCGCACGCTCAAACCGGAAGTTGACGGACTGTTCTGCGAACGCATATTCGGGCCGACCAAGGACTGGGAATGCCACTGCGGCAGATATAAGCGCGTGCGCTACAAGGGCGTGGTGTGCGATAAGTGCGGCGTTGAAGTTACCCGCGCAAAGGTGCGCCGCGAGCGCATGGGCCACATTGAGCTGGCCGCCCCCGTATCACACATATGGTATTTCAAGGGCATACCCTGCCGCATGAAGATGCTGCTGGACATGAGCCCGAGGAACCTTGAAAAAGTGCTGTACTTTGCGGCGTTCGTCGTTACCGATCCCGGCAACACACCGCTTCAGTATAAGCAGGTTCTCAGCGACAAGGAATACCGCGACGCGCAGAACGAATACGGCCCCAAGGCCTTCAAGGCCGGCATGGGCGCCGAAGCCATAAAGGAACTGCTCAAGGACCTTAACCTTGAGGAGCTTGAAAAGCAGCTTAAGGACGAGGTCAACTCCTCCTCTGGCCAGAAGCGCGCAAACGCCATAAAGAGGCTGGACGTTGTTGAATCCTTCCTTAAGAGCGGCAACAAGCCCGAATGGATAATACTGGACGCGGTGCCGGTAATTCCGCCGGAACTGAGGCCTATGGTTCAGCTGGACGGCGGCAGGTTCGCCACCAGCGACCTTAACGACCTTTACCGCAGGGTTATAAACAGAAATAACCGCCTCAAGAGGCTGCTTGAGCTGCACGCGCCGGACATTATAGTGCGCAACGAAAAGCGTATGCTTCAGGAAGCGGTGGACGCCCTTATCGATAACGGCCGCCGCGGGCGCCCCGTTACAGGCCCCGGCAACAGGCCGCTCAAGTCCCTTTCCGATATGCTTAGGGGTAAGCAGGGCCGCTTCAGGCAGAACCTGCTGGGCAAGCGCGTTGACTATTCCGGCCGAAGCGTTATAGTCGTAGGCCCTGAGCTGAAGATGTATCAGTGCGGTTTGCCCAAGGAAATGGCGCTGGAGCTGTTCAAGCCCTTCGTAATGAAGAAGCTTGTTGACGACGGCCTTGCGCACAACATAAAGAGCGCAAAGCGCATGGTGGAGCGCGTCCGTACAGAGGTATGGGACGAGCTGGAAGTGGTCATAAAAGAGCATCCCGTTATGCTCAACCGCGCGCCTACGCTGCACCGCCTTGGTATACAGGCGTTCGAGCCAATCCTTGTTGAAGGCCGCGCCATAAAGCTGCACCCGTTGGTATGTACCGCATTCAACGCGGACTTCGACGGCGACCAGATGGCCGTGCATGTTCCGCTCAGCGTTGAAGCGCAGGCGGAAGCAAGGTTCCTCATGCTTGCATCTAACAACATACTTAAGCCGCAGAGCGGCCAGCCTGTTGTGGAACCCACGCAGGACATGGTTCTGGGTTGTTACTACCTTACTTTGCAGCGCGACGGCGAAAAGGGCGAGGGCAAGGCCTTTGCCAGCGAGGATGAAGCCATAATGGCGTATCAGACGGGCGAATGCTCGCTGCATGCCAAGGTGAAAATCCGCATAGAGCGCGAATTTGAAGGCAAGAAGCTGAGAAAGGTGATAGACACCAGCATCGGCCGCGTTATATTCAACAACGCCATACCGCAGGACCTTGGCTTCGTTGAAAGGAACACTGCGGACGATATGTTCAAGCTTGAGGTCGATAAACTGGTCGTCAAGAAGGACATAGGTAAGATAATAGACAAGTGCTACCGCCGTTACGGCGCGGCCGAAACCAGCGAAATGCTGGACCGCATAAAGGCGATGGGCTTCCGTTATTCCACACTGGGCGGCATAACGATAGGCTTCCAGGACATAACCGTGCCGGAAGAGAAGAAGACCATACTGGCCGAGGCCGAGGTTGAGGTAAACAAGATAGACAGCCTGTACAGGAGCGGTTTCCTCAGCGATGCGGAAAGGCGTACCAACGTAATACACATTTGGGACGACGCGACCAACAAGGTCACCAAGACCCTTATGGACTCGCTGGATCAATATAACCCGATATTCATGATGGCAAACTCCGGTGCCCGTGGTTCCACCAACCAGATCCGTCAGCTTGCCGGTATGCGCGGACTGATGGCCGACCCGAACGGCCAGATCATAGAAGTGCCTATACGCGCAAACTTCCGCGAAGGTCTTACGGTGCTTGAGTTCTTCATCAGCTCCCACGGCGCGCGTAAGGGCTTGGCCGATACGGCTCTGCGTACCGCGGACTCAGGCTATTTGACCAGGCGACTTGTTGACGTTTCTCAGGACGTTATAGTGCGCGAGGACGACTGCTTCGCCCTGCGCGGTGAAGCGCCCAAGGGCGTGAAGATAGAGGCCATAATGGACGGCAACAAGGTAGTTGAAAGCTTTGGCGACCGTATACTGGGCCGCTACAGCGTGAACGAGGTTGTTCATCCCGAAACGGGCGAGGTACTGTGCCCCGCCAACAGCATGATAACCTACGACATCCGCAACAGGATAGTGGATGCGGGCATAAGGAGCATGGAGTGCAGGAGCGTATTCACCTGCCGCAGCGACCACGGCGTATGCACCAAGTGCTACGGCGCAAACCTGGCCACCGGCGGAGAGGTGAACATAGGCGAAGCGGTGGGCATAATTGCCGCGCAGGCCATAGGCGAACCGGGTACCCAGCTGACCATGCGAAACTTCCATACCGGCGGCGTTGCAAGCGCAACGGATATTACCCAGGGTCTTCCCCGTGTAGTTGAAATATTCGAAGCACGTAAGCCGAAGGGCTTGGCAGTTATAAGCGAGATTGCCGGTAAGGTTGAAATAACCGAAGGCCAGCGCCGCGAAGCCACCATAACCGGCGACGACGGCGAAGCCGTGAAGTATCTTATCCCCTTCGGCGCCAAGCTGAAGGTGAAGAACGGCGACACGATAGAGGCGGGCGACGAACTGACCGACGGTTCCATCAACCCCAACGACATTCTGAAGATAAAGGGCGTAAAGGGCGTGCAGGCCTATATGCTCAAGGAAGTTCAGGACGTGTACCGTTCACAGGGCGTTGAGATAGCGGATAAGCACATTGAAGTAATTATCCGCCAGATGCTGCGCAAGGTGCAGATTGAGGATGCGGGCGATACGGATATGCTGCCGGGCGAGCTGGTGGATATATTCCGCTTCGAGCGCGAGAACGAGGAAATGGTGATGAAGGGCATGCAGCCCGCCGTTGCCAAGAGGAAGCTGCTCGGTATAACCAAGGCCGCCCTCGCAACCGATTCGTTCCTGAGCGCCGCATCCTTCCAGGAAACCACAAGGGTGCTGACCGAAGCCGCCATAAAGGGCAAGGTAGACCCGCTGGTAGGTTTGAAGGAAAACGTAATAATCGGCAAGCTGATACCCGCGGGCATAGGAATGAAACGTTACCGCAACGTGGAAGTGAAGCCCAAGAACGCCGAACAGTAATAAAGACAAACGCATATTTGGGCCGCGTGGGGCGCATAAGTTCCATTGCGGCCCAAAGCATAACCGCGTAAGGAGAACAGTATATGACCCAACCAAAGTATACAAACGCGGACTGTCCGCTTTACGGCAGCGAATACTGCGCGGCGCTGAACATGGAAAGCTGCGAAAAATGCACGGTGGATTGCACTGACGAGGAAAAGACCGCGCGCGTGAAGCAGGATCTGGCGGACATGGCCGCCCTGCTGCCGGAGGACGGCATGGCAAAGCTGTTTACCGGCGAAGAGTGCGTGCTGTGCAAAGGCGAAAAGGGCAAAAGGGAATACTATGCCTTTTTCGATATGGGGCATCCCGGTGCGCGCAAGCACAGGGCGAAGGGGCTGCTGGGCCTGCTGAAAAAGGAGCCGCGCTTCGGCTCATTGCTTCCGGCGCAGGTTAGCTGCTGCAAAGAATGCAAGCAGCGCATTACCCGCCTGAGCTACGTTAAGGGGCTTATAATAGCCGCGTTTTTGCTAAGCGGCCTTATAGTGCTGAGCCTTAGGAGCGTGAATGAGCCGCTTATGGCTATTACGCACGGGCTGCCGTTTTATATATTCGCGGCGTGGGCAATAATAGGCATAGCGGTTGCGGAAATAGCTTACCGCGGCATGAAGCGCAGCTACGCAAAGCGGACGTATCTCAACGTGATGAATGCGCCGATGCTTGCGGAGCTGAAGGAGAAGGGCTGGTTTGAGCTGTTTGCCGAGCACGGCGTGAGCAGGCTGGTATTCTCCAAAAAGCCGATGAGCCATGGCCTGTTTGCCGCAATGCCGGACGAGATGATAAATAAAGACGGTATTCATGGCGAAAAAAGCGAAAATGCCTAAAAATTCCGGCTATATCGATTGACAAGCCGCGAAATGAATGCTACAATACCTAAGTTGCGGAAAATGTCCCTTTCAAGGGGTTGCAAGGGATTTTCTTAATATAAAGAATATTAATTTTGTTTGGAGGAAATTCTTCAATGCCGACCATTAACCAGTTGGTTCGCAAGGGCCGTGAGCAGGTGAGCTACAAGTCTAACTCCCCTATCCTCAAGCAGTGCCCCCAGCGCCGTGGTGTCTGCACCGCGGTTCGTGTTCTTACACCTAAAAAGCCTAACTCCGCTCTGCGTAAAATAGCGCGTGTACGCCTGACCGACGGTCTTGAAGGTACCGCGTACATCCCCGGCGTGGGACACAATCTGCAGGAGCACAGCGTCGTCCTCATCAGGGGCGGCCGCGTAAAGGATCTGCCTGGTGTTCGTTACCACATCATCCGTGGCGCACTCGATACCGCGGGCGTAGCCAAGCGTATGCAGGCCCGTTCCCGCTACGGCGCCAAGAGACCCAAGAAATAAGGAGGGAAATTAAGATGCCGAGACGTGGATTTGTACCCAAGAGGGAAGTTCTTGATGACCCTATGTACGGCGGCAAGCTGGTGACGAAGCTCGTCAACCAGGTCATGCTGGACGGTAAGCGCGGTACCGCGCAGAAGGCTTGCTACGGCGCGTTTGAAATCATTCGCGAAAAGACCGGCCGCGAGCCTTTGGAAGTATTCGAGCAGGCCATGAACAACATCATGCCCGTGCTTGAGGTTAAGGCCCGCCGCGTTGGCGGCGCAACCTATCAGGTACCTATCGAGATAAGGCCCGAAAGGCGCCAGACTCTCGGTCTCAGGTGGCTGGTAAGCTATGCCCGCGCCCGCAGCGAGCACACCATGATGCAGCGCCTTGCCGGCGAAATCATGGACGCCGCAAACCAGACCGGTTCCGCCTTCAAGAAGAAGGAAGATACCCACAAGATGGCCGAGGCCAACAAGGCTTTCGCGCACTATCGCTGGTAATAACGGCAATATACTGCTGCAAAAACGGATCCGGCTTAACGGCTGGGTCCGATTTTCTGCAAAAAGCGGAAGCGGCGTGTATATAGATTTTATAAAATTTTTTGTAGAGGAGGGCTGCAAGTGGCCAGAGAAACCCCGCTTGAAAAAACGAGAAACATCGGCATCATGGCCCACATCGATGCCGGAAAGACCACCACTACCGAGCGTATACTTTACTATACCGGCAAGATACACAAGGTAGGAGAGGTACACGAGGGCGCAGCCACAATGGACTTCATGGTGCAGGAGCAGGAGCGCGGTATAACCATCGCTTCCGCTGCCACCACCACCTATTGGCGGCAGCATCGCATCAACATCATCGATACCCCGGGTCACGTTGACTTTACAATGGAAGTTGAGCGTTCGCTTAGGGTACTGGACGGCGCTGTGGCAGTATTCTGCGCAAAGGGCGGCGTTGAGCCCCAGAGCGAGACCGTATGGCGTCAGGCCAGCAAATACGGCGTGCCGCGCATAGCTTATGTCAACAAGATGGACATAATAGGCGCGAACTTCTATAACGTTGTAAAGATGATGAAGGACAGGCTTGGCGCAAACGCCGTGCCTATTCAGTTGCCCATTGGCACGGAAGCCGATTTCCGCGGCATGATAGACCTTATAACTATGAAGGCCGAAGTTTATTACGATAACGACGGCAAGGACATAAGGATAGAGGATATCCCTGCCGACATGGTGGAAAAGGCCGAAGAGTACCGCACCGCCATGATTGAAGCTGCGGCGGACGTGGACGAAGAGCTGATGGAAAGATACCTCGGCGGTGAAGAAGTAAGCAACGAGGATATTATGAAGGCCCTGCGCAAGGGCACCATAGCCAACCAGATAGTGCCCGTTGTATGCGGAACGTCTTACAGGAACAAGGGCGTGCAGCCCCTGCTCAACGCGATAGTGGACTTTTTGCCCTCTCCGCTGGACGTACCCCCCGCGGAAGGCACCAGCGTGGACGGCACGGAGATAATAAAGACCGAATGCAGGGATGATGCACCGTTCGCGGCGCTTGCGTTCAAGATTGTTGCTGACCCGTTCGTGGGCAAGCTGACCTTCTTCCGCGTATACAGCGGCACGCTTCAGTCAAATTCCTATGTTTACAATGCTTCCAAGGGTAAGCGCGAGCGCGTTGGCAAGATAACCCTTATCCATGCCTCCAGCCGTACCGAAATTCCCGAGGCGCACGCGGGCGACATAGCCGCGCTGGGCGGACTGAAGGAGACCGGCACGGGCGATACGCTTTGCGATGAAAAGCATCCGCTGCTGCTTGAAACCATAGAGATTCCGGATCCCGTTATACAGGTGGCCATAGAGCCCAAAACCAAGGCCGGCCAGGAAAAGATGGGCCTTGCGCTTGCAAAGCTTGCCGATGAGGACCCCACCTTCCGTACCTTTACCGATAAGGAAACGGGCCAGACCATAATAAGCGGTATGGGCGAACTTCACCTTGAAATAATAGTGGATAGGCTTATACGCGAGTTCCACGTTGAGTGCAAGGTCGGCCGTCCGCAGGTCGCATACCGCGAGACCATATCCCGCACCGTCAAGAGCGAAGGCCGTTACGTTCGCCAGACCGGCGGTCACGGTCAGTACGGTCACTGCGTGGTGGAATTCTCCCCGCTGGAACCCGGCGCCGGATTCGAATTCGAGGACAAGACCGTTGGCGGCGTTATTCCCAAGGAATACATACCCGCTATTAAGGCCGGCATAGAGGAAGCCTCCAAGACCGGCTCGCTTGGCGGATTCGAAGTTGTTGACTTCAAGGCAACGCTGCTTGACGGCAGCTATCACGATGTTGACTCTTCCGAAATGGCATACAAGATCGCCGCTTCCATGGCGCTCAAGGATGCGCTGGAAAAGGCCGGCTGCGTGCTGCTTGAACCCGTTATGAAGGTTGAAGTCGTGATGCCTGATGAGTACATGGGCGATGTTATAGGCAACCTGACCTCCCGCCGCTGCCGCATAGAAGGTACGGACAGCCGCGGCAATGCGCAGGTTGTAGACGCGATATGCCCGCTGAGCGAAATGTTTGGCTACGCAACGGACCTCAGGTCCCGCACGCAGGGCAGGGGCACGTTCACAATGCAGTTTGACCATTACGAGCAGGTGAGCGAGGCCGTCGCGAAGAAGATTTTAGGCAAATAAACATAAAAACAACTATTTTTTGAAGGAGAAAGAAAATGGCAAAGGCAAAATTCGAGCGCACTAAGCCGCACGTAAACATCGGCACGATAGGCCACGTTGACCACGGCAAGACCACCCTGACCGCAGCCATAACGATGGCGCTGAGCCAGGAAGGCCATGCGGCGGCGATGAGGTATGACGAAATCGACAAGGCCCCTGAAGAGAAGGCCCGCGGAATAACGATCAACACCGCGCACGTCGAGTACGAGACCGAAAAGCGTCACTATGCCCACGTAGACTGCCCGGGTCACGCGGACTATGTAAAGAACATGATAACCGGTGCTGCCCAGATGGACGGCGCTATCCTGGTCGTCAGCGCGGCTGACGGTCCGATGCCCCAGACCCGTGAGCACATACTGCTTGCCCGTCAGGTCGGCGTACCTTACATCGTAGTATTCATGAACAAGACAGACCAAGTCGACGATCCCGAGCTGCTCGAGCTTGTTGAAATGGAAATCCGTGAAATGCTCTCCAGCTACGATTTCCCCGGCGATGAGATCCCCATCATCAAGGGCAGCGCGCTGAAGGCTCTGGAATACCTCCAGAACGGCGGCGTAGCGAAGGGAAGCAAGGAATGCGAATGCATATTCGAGCTGATGGATGCTGTTGACCAGTACATCCCCGAACCCGAGCGCGCTTCCGACAAGCCGTTCCTTATGCCTGTTGAAGACGTATTCAGCATCACCGGCCGCGGCACCGTTGCCACCGGTCGTGTAGAGCGCGGCACCGTAAAGGTACAGGATACCGTAGAAATCGTTGGTCTGAGCGACGAGAAGCGTTCCACCGTAGTAACCGGCGTAGAAATGTTCCGCAAGCTGCTGGATCAGGCCATCGCGGGCGACAACATCGGCGTACTGCTCCGCGGTATACAGCGTACCGATATCGAGCGTGGTCAGGTTCTGGCCAAGCCCGGCACGATACATCCGCACACCCATTTCGACAGCCAGGTTTACGTTCTGACCAAGGAAGAAGGCGGCCGTCATACTCCGTTCTTCAGCGGCTATCGTCCGCAGTTCTACTTCAGGACGACTGACGTTACCGGCACCATCAAGCTGCCCGAAGGCGTAGAGATGGTTATGCCCGGCGACAACATCGAGATGGAGATCACCCTGATCACCCCGATAGCCATGGACGAAGGTCTGCGCTTCGCTATCCGCGAAGGCGGCCGCACCGTTGCTTCCGGCGTTGTCCACAACATCATCGAGTAATTAAAGCGTAACGGCTTACATAAGCGCCCCGTTCACACGGGGCGCTTTTTGGATTACCACTAACCAAAAGCTGTCCCCGCGTGCGGGGAAAGTGTCGCGGCGTAGCCGTGACGAAAGGGGAATGGCTCAAAGTTGCCAAGTGCTACGAGATGTTCCCCCTCAGTC
>OMBO01000274.1_pt1 | contig 43676 bp, 52 predicted proteins | sample 1644901 | NCBI WGS metagenome assembly OMBO01 (sample SAMEA103958144, study PRJEB25191) | human gut metagenome | reverse complement strand
CGGACGGCTGGGTTATATGGAGCGGCAAGGCAGCGGCTTTAAGAAAATCACGGAATCCTATCATGCCGCCCATAACTACCGTGCTGAGTTGGAGCCTAAATTCTACTCGGATGTTACCTCATTCCAAGTGACGCTGTACAACCTGAATTATGGGCAATCCGTTGATAAAACGAGTATTTCGGATGAAAACCAGTTGTTTGATGAGCAGAAAGCAGTTGTTTCTGAGAAAAACCAGCTGTTTGAAACATTCCTTTTAGGGCTGAAAGCGAAAGCAAGCACCAAGGAAACAATGCTAAAGCTGTATCATAAATTTGGTTTTGACGCTGCATTTGCACGAGCGGATATTATGAAGCTCGCGGGTGTAACCTCCTCACCGGCAGGTGCATTGATAGATAAGCTCAAAAGCGCAGGACTAATAGAACCTGTTGCCGGTCAAGGCAAGGGCAAATATAGGTTCGTATTGCCCAAAGAATAAGAGAACGCCCGTTATCGGCCATGCAGCCAATAACGGGCATTCATCAGTTATATACAAGTTCAGTCAGAACAATTTCCTCCGCACGATTGCGGATGCTGTTCATGCGGCGCACCCATTCCATTTGGTCGGCGGCTTTGAGCGCTTCGGTCACATCTTCCTGCCTTGCCATATCGGAAACGATGATTGCCATACGCTCGTTGCAGGCTTGGTCGATCTCGGCAAGGTGCCGATGCAGCGTTCCGCTTGTGAGCAGGTTTGCATAGAGAACAGGACGATGTTCTTTCAGATAGCTGCGGCGCATACGCCCGTACTTGCCGATCTGGTATTCCGGTTCATCCGGCAGCGCAAGGTTCGGGATAAGATAATCACCCTCCTGACGGTAAGTGCCGCCCATTTCCTCAAATAGAGATTTCATAAAGTTCAGCTCCTTTTTGTGTTGATTTGCAGCGGTTATAAGGCTTTTTTGGCTCCTTTCCTACAACTGCTGTTCCATTCACCACAAATGAGCCGCAGTCATATGTATTAGGTGGGAGAAACCACCCTCTACATAGTAACTCTTGATTCTTGATAGACCCTGACAGGCCGTCCTGTTCATCGTCACGGGACAGGCGGCAGTACAGGGCTGTGATTTTATCCGGTTGTTTTGTCATAGCTCTCCTTTCCACAGCCGGATATGATCGAATTTGTAGGTAAGCCCATTCTACCATATCCGGCCGTAAACTTCAACGCTTTAATGCGGTGACTTCAAATCTCTTTGCTATTATCATCGCTTTTCAGGATGATGCGCTGTACCTTTTCGGTGATGTTCTCCCTTGCGTCCTCGCTGAAAAAGGCTTTTACGGCGTAGGTGGTGCCGTCGATCTCCCGGAGGAAATTCAGCGGCTGCACATAGGCGCTTCTGCGAAACCACGCTATGCGCTCCTGCTTGGTCATCGTTGCAAGGTGGTCTGTAATGCGCTCAAGCTGTGTATAGATTTCGTTATCTGCTGTCATCGTGGGTCACGCTCCCTTCTCTGCGCTTTCTTTTGCTGCTGTGCTTCCTTGGCACGGTATTCGTTGGCATAGAGCAAATCCGTCTTTTCCTGTATTTTGGCGGAACGCACCTCAATGGCCTTATTCAGCTTTAGCTGCTTTCGCAGGGCGGTGATCTGATCTGTCACGCCTGCCTTTTCCTGCCGCAGTGTTTCCTTTTCGGCAGGTACGGCACGGCGTATCCTGTTTTGCAGCTTGGTGCGGCGGGTAATGAGGGCATCCATATTCCGCTGGATTTTCTCCCGGTCTGCGTACAGATCGTCAAAGGTTTCGATGCTGTATTTACTCATATACCGCACCTGCTGGGACAGCTCGTCCAGCTTTCGCAAGTCCTCTTTCAGGTATGGACTGGTGGGTTTGTAGTCGGTATGCTTCGGTAAGTACCCCAGCAGATAGCAATAGTGTAGGTACAGCTTGTAGATATGACCGGTCTTATGGAACGGCTGAAACCAATCCGAAAGCTCCTGTGGCATTTGGGGCGGATAACTGATATACGCCCTGCGATTGCCGAAGGTGGCATACCTGCCCATAGAGCGGCGTATGTTCTCCGGCGTCCACCTTTCATCCAGAGTGTCCAGCCTTGTAAAGTGCTCATATTGGGGCAAGCGTATCTTCCAGTGCTTGCCCGTAAAGTCGGTGATATACCCCTTGCGCCGGAGATAGTCCTCCATATAGTAGGGCGTGCGGCTGAAATCCATCGCCTCCCGTACATCGGCACGGTAGACATTGTAGCGGGTGGGCTTGCCGCTTTTCTCATCCAGCCATACCGGACGGGAGGGTGCTTTGCGGGGCTTTTCAATGACGGATAAGCCATACTCCCGGCACAGCCGGTCGGAGATTTCCATCATTCGCTTTCGCTCGGCCTTGGAATAGTTGTACTTGCCGCCATCCCGAAAGGAAACGGAATTAAAGCAGAAATGGCAGTGTAGATGTTCCTTGTCTAGATGGGTGGTGACGATGATCTCAAAGCGGTCGCCCCACATTTCCTTTGCCAGCTTTACGCCAATCTCGTGGGCAAGCTGCGGTGTGACCTCCTCCGGCTTGAAGCTCTGGTAGCCGTGCCAAGCGATATATCCATCCGTCTTGCCGTAGCGTTTCTTGGTGAGGATCATCTGCTGCAGCGCCGTTTCCTTCAGGCAGTTGAGGGCGGTGACATACTCGCCCTCCTGTGTGGCCTCCGGGCGCTGGACATAGGAAAACACATTGTATAGGTCTTGCAGCTCCGGTGCTTTCGCCGCCGTCTTTTCCGGGTTCTCCACATAATCGATGAGGTCCTTCAATCGGCCTTCGATGTGCCATAGAGAAGTCGTTGCCATCAGATCACCTCCTGCAAGTCCAGCACCAGCCGTTCGATCTCGGTGCAGAGTTCAAGGGCGGACGGTTCGTACTTGGCACATTTTTTCAGGTCGGAATGAGCCTTGTATAGCTCGTCCATCAGCTGCCAAAACACATCCGGGGGTTTTGGTTTCGGGTGAATGCCCCGGCAGAGCTGGCGGATATACTCGCTTTGGGACAGACCACATAGAGCGCTGTTTCGCTCTAATTTCTCTTTTTCTTCTTCGGCCAGGCGTACTCTGATACGCACTTTTTCTTCCTTCATTTTGTCATCTCCTTCAGTCAATTTTGCTTTCTTAGCAGGGCTTCAGGGCGGCACGCCCTGAGAGGTCCGCACGCCGCAAGGCTGCGGATCCGGATTGTGGGGGCCACAATCCGATGCTCGTTATTCCTGTGGACGGCAACTCTCGGTCATAGCAGCTTCTTGAAATTGTCCTTCTGTCTTCGCCGATTAATGGCAGTCATCGTCTCCTTGGCTTTGCTTCGCCTGTCCTCGGAATAGGGAGCGGTCAGTCGGACGGAGAATCGTCGGCGGTCTACCTCAAAGGTCAGGCAGCCGCACTCGTCATCGTCCGTCAGGCGGCAGTGGGCGGGATATTTTACCGCATAGGCCGCCAATCGATTTTTCAGGTCGGTGTTGTAAGTACGGATGGTGACAGCGCTGCCGGTTTCGTCAAACCATATCTCGGTCAGCTTGTTTTTCTTCTTGATTCCTGTAATCATTTTGAATTTCACCTCATTTCGGATCGCATTTGTAGAAGGCCCGTTTTTACCGGAAAAAGTCCCGTTCAAGACTGACAGAATTTACGGATTTCTCAATGGAAGCGCCGCAAACGATGTCCGTATTGTCAGGCTCTTTTGCAAGGAGAAATCTGCAAAAAGCGGAGGTCTTGACCGTAAAGCAGCTTCCCCACAAATAGGAGAAATCACGGGTGTAAAACGGAACTGTTTCTTGAAAAATTTGCGGATTGTTTGCCGTTTTCTCCGAATGTCGTTTTTCTATTCCTGCCCCGGAATCTCACCGCAGCGTTGTTCTGCTTGCCCCCATCGGGGAGGTCGTGGCAGAATCATATCCCATTCGGACGGTCATTCAGTTTTCAATTTGCCCCTCAATTGGTAGGCAGCGAGAAGGCTCATTTATTAACCCCCTCAATAATCAACTGGGAACTTTTTTGCCGTTTGCACGAAAGAATTTTGTAAACTTTTTGTGAACGGCGGCTACAACGACAAAAAGAGCCGGTACACAGCACATCAAATCAGCGGGAGAAAATCTCTCGCTATATCTTTGATGAAACTATGTACCGGCTCTGAAATTCAGAAACCTTCAGTGTCTGCTTTTTCCGTCCCGCAGGCAGACGCTGCAACAGGAACGGCGCAGCCGCAATCTCTTTCGACGGCTGCCTTGTGTTTCACTCAGATATTCAATTGTGGCTCTCTAATGAGAGCATATAGATTATACAATACGGAACGCTTGTTCGTCAATGAACTTTTAATACTTTTTCGCTTTTAATGCTTTTTCGCTTTGAGGGACAGGAATAGCTTAAATGCGTTCTTGCAGAAAAGTACATATCCATAATGTTAATCTCCTTTGGAGGATTCGATGCAAAACGTTTTAAAATGTTTTGCAAAATGTTTATATAGCACAATTCCTAAAAAAATTTGCAGTGGGAACAAACCGAATATATTCCTATAATCCATTCATGCCCACCCATTGAACTGCCGGAGCTGTCCCGCCAGCTATAGTCCGCTGAAGACTGCAAGTCCTCCGATATAAACAGCATCCCATCCCAACATTGATTTCCTGTAGTTCCCCAATTATCCTTGAAAATTCCTGCTTTTCGTGATACCATCCAAATATATTACCTGAATATTGTCTATATTCCGGAGGGATACGCGATGGTATATTTGTCAAAATCCAAATATTGTGGTCTGTGGCAATGCCCGAAAATTGCCTGGCTGAGAAAATACAAACCAGAGACCTCTCGGCTGGATAGCAGTGTACTCGCCCGCATGGAGGCCGGCAACGAAGTGGGGGCTCTGGCGAGAAGTCTATATGGGGATTTTGTGGACATTACCGCCTACACCGGCGAAAATCCGGATCTCAAAAAAATGATGGAGAACACCCGCCGTGAAATGGAGAAGGGAACGCCTGTCATCTGCGAAGCGTCCTTCAAATACAACGGTATTTACTGTGCGGTGGATATTCTGCGCAAAGACGGTGATGGATGGGCGATTTATGAAGTGAAAAGCTCCTCCAAGCACGGCGGGGACTCTGATGACAAGCCGGTGTATATTGCCGACATTGCCTACCAAAAATATGTGCTGGAAAACTGCGGGGTCAAGGTCAGCGGCGTCTATCTCGTCTGCCTGAACGGCGACTATGTGTTTGACGGCACACTGGACATCCACAAGCTTTTCACCGTATCGGATGTGGCAGAGGCCGTGGCTGTTGAGTGGGAAAAGATTGAGACAAATCTCCTCGTTGCCGAAAGACTGCTTCTTTCGCCGAATGAGCCGAAAATCGACCTATTCGCCGGCTGCAAGAAGCCCTATCTCTGCAGTTTTTGGAAATACTGTAGCAGACACCTTCCACAGCCGTCTGTTTTCGACCTCTATCGGATGCAATTTTCTAAGAAGATCAAGTTCTATCGGCAGGGGATCATTTCCTATGAGGATCTCCTCAGATGCCCGACTATCACAAACGACAAGCAGCTCCGGCAGATCGAGTTTGCGCTGCAGGACAAAGGGACTTACATAGAAAAAGAGAATATCCGTTTTTTTCTCGGCAGTCTCTCCTACCCACTATATTTTCTGGATTTTGAAACCATGCAGCCGGTGATCCCAAAATTTGTCGGCACCAAGCCTTATGCGCAGATCCCGTTTCAGTATTCTCTGCACTATATCGAGTGCGAGGGGGGAGAGCTGAAGCACAAGGAGTTTCTGGCAGAATCCGGTCCCGACCCCAGAAGAGCTCTTGCCGAACGGTTGTGTGCGGATATCCCCATGAACACCTGCGTAACGGCGTATAACAAAGCCTTCGAGTGCACAAGGATCCGGGAACTGGCGGCACTTTTCCTCGATTTGGCGGAGCATCTTCTGAATATCCGAGACAACATCGTTGACCTGCTGGTTCCGTTTCAGTCCGGCTACTACTATAACCGAGCCATGGGCGGCTCTTTTTCCATCAAGAGTGTGCTGCCGGCTATTTTTCCCGATGATCCCAGCCTGGATTATCACAATCTGGAAGGCGTTCACAATGGCGGCGAGGCCATGGACATCTTCCCCAAAATTGAGTTCATGCCCCCGGAGGAACAGGCAAAGGCCCGGCACAATCTGCTGAAGTACTGCGAACTGGATACCTATGCTATGGTTAAGGTGTGGCAGGAGCTTGAGCGAGTTGCAAAATGATCCCGACAGTGCCCATAGAAACATTACCGTCCACTGTTACAGGTGCAATCAGCCAATAAAAAATTTTAAAAAACTGGAATTTAATTTAAGTTTTCAAAAGAGCCGTGTTATACTGATGAAAACAGACGAAAGGAGCGTTTAAAAATGGAACATACTTATTCCTATAACCAGAAAAAATGTGCCACCTGTGAATATTGGGGCGGGAGCCGGGAGGTTAACAGAGCCGGCAGCGCAGTCACTTATGACACGGATGATTTGTGCGGCCCGTGCTATGGCGACAGCGGCCGCGCAAGCCGCAATCACGAGCGGGCGGATGCTCATTGCGGACATTTTGTGAAGTGGAGCGCATTGAGATGATTCGGCATTAAGTACCGTGATTGCCGGCGAAATTGAAACAGCCATTTGCATTAATCCAATATAATTTTGTATTTGTACTTCTTGCTATTGTTCTGTATCTATGCCAAAATCAGACCGGAGACGAGCAAAACCGGTAATTCAACATGGAGGAATTGACATGAACATAATAGAAAAACTGGAGTCGTTGGGTAAAAACAGCATTCAACTGGAAGAATGTTTCAGCGAAGGTAGACGGGATCTGGGAGCCTCCCGCTTCGGCGGAAACCCGGATGTGCCGCCGGACTTCGTTTGGCCGACTTATGAGGGCGAGGACCATAAGAATGTGGTGAAGGAGCGCCCCCTCTCTTTCCTGGCTCAGTTTGCCTGTGCGGATCTGGCTCCGTTCGACAAGGAACACCTTCTGCCCGATCACGGCCTGCTTTCCTTCTTCTATGAAAGTAATTCTCAGCCCTGGGGCTATGACCCCAAGGACAAGGGCTGCGCTCGCGTCTATTGGTTTGAGGATCTTTCGGTGCTGTCCACTGCAGACTTTCCAGCGGATATGGAAGATGATATCAGTCTTCCTATGGGCATCAAGATGGACTCAATATGCTCCTATCCTTCTTGGGAGGACTTCAGCAAAGTGTTCCCGGATGAAGATGGTGACGCTTTCGATGCAGCCTGGGAAAAACTGGTCGGCGAAGACTCGGAGGTCAATTCCCGGCTGCTGGGTTGGCCCGATTTGATCCAGCACAGTATGTTTGCCGAATGTGATATGGTAGCCCAAGGCTACAATTTGGGCAATGGTTGGGGTGAGGTTCCAAAAGAGGTTCGTCAGCGGGCAGAAGAATCCGCCCATGACCGTTGGACGCTGCTGCTCCAGATGGAGTATGGGGTGTGGGCAACCTATGGGTTCCTCTATTTCTATATTACAAAAGAGGATCTGGCAGCCCGCCGCTTTGATCGGATATGGCTGATTTTCCAGTGCGACTAAAACACAAAATAGGATTTTATGACTTGGCATAAGCAAATATCGCAGATTCTCCAGAACATTTAATTTGGAATGTAACCGGATGAGATCACGGAGATATTCTCCAAGTTCGGTGCTGTTCCTATGATGAGAATAAGGCCGTATCAAAAAGGCTTTTTTAACCAGCCGGTAACAAAAACTTTCGCAGAAAAATATTCGCAATAAACCCGGGACAAGTGCGTCCCGGGTTCTCTATGCTGAGCACCACCATGTCCCCGGTTCCGTTCCGGGTGATATAGACCGGCTCCCGGGGCTGTCGGCAAAAATCAGAAATCTCATTGGCGTTGTTGCGCAGGTCTGAAATGGGTCGAATACAGGGCATGAGCTTTCCCTCCTCGTTTTTATTGAGAACAGAATAGCGAAATTATGTGCAAATAACAACACAGATATCGAGTGGATCGTTTTTAGAAATACCTCCTCATTGACAGCCTTCCATAAAGCCGTCTATACACTCTGCAGCACACCCGCAGGAAAAAGCAGGCTGATCCATGTGATCTGCTCATAGCCATCCATTTCTTCGCCCGCTATGGATTGGTCATCCGGTGTCGAGGCGTCGATGGCGTATTTACTGAGCAGATCCGCTTTTGCCAGCCTCATTGCCTGTTCCGCCGAATAAATATCGCATAGATACTCCGGCAGGACATATCGAAGGCTGTTTTCACGGTAAGCGGCTCCGTTCCAATACAGCGCTCCCTCCATGGTCAGCTCCTTCATACGCTCCCTCAAGTCCTCCAGCCTCTGCAAAAGCTGCCGTTCCGCAGAGGGATAGCTGTCATCCGGTCTATCCGCAAGACAGACCTCCACCGCTAAATTTGAAAAGTATCCCAAAATAATCCCCCTATTCCGCTGTGTCCCTTTTCGTTTCATAGCAGTCATTTTTCCAGGTTGCCTTTTCCGCAACAGCTTTCCCAGCAGCACCCGGCGGTAGGTGAATAAAAAAAGGCGACGCAGGCTCCCATGCGGGGACGATCTCAACATCATCATCTCCCGTCAGCATACAGAAAAACACCTCCGGCTCCCCCACCTGAATCGGATAGCCTGCATCACAGAGGGCATTTGCGGCAAGGATGGTATAGGATGAAAAATCCGCAAAAACAATGAAGCACCACCCGCTCTTTGCGTCATCGTCGGTCACAGGAATCAGCTCTACGGTCAAATTGCCATTCAAGTTGGGCACGACAACTCCATAGGCGGTACTGCTTTTTCCCTTGCGAAAAAAAGGGCCCCTGCGCCGGTGCCATTCCCGAAATGCCTCCGGGTCGTCCATGGGTACATTTTTAAGGCCGTTATCCGCATCTCCGGCAATGGCATAGTACCGCTCCTTGGGCGTCGGCTTATTCTCCCCGTAGTGCTCATGCTCCGATTCGCTGTCCGTGAAGGGGGAATCTCCGTGCAAGCCCCATGCCTCATACAGGGCTGCACAGGCTTCATAGTATACCCGTGCCGTCATGTTTTTCAGCGGAGCAGCTTCGCTCCTCCCGGCCATATTATAAGTCTTCATGAATTTCGCTATATCCCGTTTTGTGAGATGTGTCAAAAAGCGTCTCCGCAATTCGGGACACACTGCCCACAGTTCCTTTCTCTTGATCCAGCCCTCCCGATAGGGATAGGCGATCCGACTTAAAATATCCTTCTGATATGTGCCCCGTTCCACGGCAGAAACGAATTTCCTTGCCCCCTCCATCGCCCAGCGAAGCAGCTCCATGTCCTCACGGCTCCGGCAATCAGTCGGTTTTTTCGTGCCGAATACTTTCACATCATTCAAGCAAAGCACATAGACCTCCTGTCCGTTTTCGCCGGAAAAATGGTTGGTCGACATCTGATACCAAACCTCTTCACTGGGGTAGGCAAGGGTATAGGCTCGTCGGGCATTTTTTTCGTTTTCGGCATCGACTGTATCATAGGGCGTTTCCGGGTGGTATTGCTCATAATACTGTTGGAAAGAGGGCCGCTTGGCACTGATCCAGATGGTATGCAGGTTAGGCTCGTAATCATCCGACTGGAGCCGATCCAGAATGGAAGTCAGCTCTTGGAGGAGGGCGGCTGTTTGTTCGCCCGGAGCGTAGCCCTTACTGTGGATGCCGCCGCACAGGTAAAAATCAATATTCATCGCATTGAAAGACATCATTTGTCTCCTCCGATATTTATTTTAGGAAAATTATATAAAAGAGGTTGAATTTATGTGTGTTATGCAGTATGCTTTATGCGGAAATTTCTGTAAATTTGACGAATCAAAAGGAAAGGATGGCGAAGCGGAATGGCAGAAGAATGCAAAAATGAAATTTGCGTATCCAAAGAGGTGCTTGATTTCTTGACTGGGATTCATGCGGACAGAGAGAATATTGAGCAAAGAAAAGTAGAAATGATCGACCGGGCTTTTAACTTGGCATATAAGGATATGTCAACTCACACAGTCGCATATAAAACAGCTATAAAAGACAAATATTTTCCCGATGACTCCACTTGTAGTAATAACAACAAAATCAATGTTAAGGAATGCATAAAAAAGTATACTATCGACAAAATATTCGGAGGCTCAGATCTTTCTGAATTAACGAAATATTTGAAAGATAAAAATTTTGATGAGTGGCACAAATGTGCGTGCAGTAGACTGGCTGAAATTCAGAATGCCGGACTTACTTGTAAGCTTACTGACACCGGTAAGAGTAAGGTAGAGATGGATTTGGATATATCGAATGTTCTAATTCAAAACCACTCTGGCAAAGAGGTGTTCTCCTATGGTCAGGCGCAGAAGCTCATCAACATGATGATAAAGTATTTATATATTTATTATCAGTGTGAGGGTTTGAGTGCACTTGACCAGCTCAAAGAGTACGCACATGCTCCTATAGATCGATTTGTATTGAAAGGAGCTTTCGGCACAGAGTACTATAATGGAGTACCTTGGAGTCGAATCGGTACATATGAAGAATACATGGCATGCAAGAGGGAAATCGACGACAAGTCTCACGAAGATGGTTATTCCAACGGATTTCAATGGGAGATAGCCGAGTGGCCGTTTCCTGGGAACAAATAGCTATACAAGTCAATTTGTGATCTCCCCGGCTTTCCACATAGAAAGCCGGGGAGTTTTTTGTCAGCCCAATTCTTTTACACAGCGGAAGTCCTTGCAATACCCGTAGAGAACCATGGCCTGGGCGAGAAGGCAGGCCTCGTTATCTGCGATAATGTGGGGCGCACGGAGAGCTAGCAGCTTTTGCAGCCTTTTGGCACGGATATTCAAATGATAGGCGATTTCCTCCATGCCGGAGTCCGGGTAAGGGAGCATCATCCGGGCATCGCAGGGCTTCTCGCCGACATTTTCCAGCTGGGCATAGAGAGACTCATACACCGCCACCGCCTCCTCGGCGTCCGCCTTGGTCCAATTCATGCGGCAGATATAGTAGCCCTGCTCCTCGCCGTCATCGCAGGGCCATTCGGGGACGATCAAAATGCCATTTTCGTCGGTATAGGCAAACATACGGCGAATCACTTCGACAGGGGTGAGGACGATGTTTTGGTCGGGATTGGCGATGAGAAGATTTTTCGGTGTGTTCATAAGTCAGCCTCCATATCATTGATTTGGCCCCATGATAACAAGGCTTTTGGAAAAACCCAAGTTAAATCCAAAAAGATTTTCTTTCTCTGATTCAAAGCTGCGACAGCAGTACCCGCAGCCCGCCAGAGCAGGCGGGGCTGCGCAGCGTCCGCAGGGCAAGCGCCGTGATCCGCTCCGCATCCTCCCGGGAAAGGTCAAAGTGCTGCGCGGCTTCCTCCGCCGTGTGGGGCAGCCCGTCCGCAAAGCCGTATTGGTACAGGATCATCTCCCGCTGCTGTTCGGAGAGCCGACGCAGGGCGTTTTGTATTTCGATTTCCCGATTTTCCCGGTTTCTCTCCACGGCGGACACGATGGCTTTCTCCCCGTATATCTCCTCCAGCAGACGCATTTGCGCATCGGGATCAAGATTATGCTGCTTCATTGCATTAAAGCCTTTCTTTCAAAAATTTTATAGGTACATCGGCAGGCTCTTTCAAACTCCTCCGGGAATCGCAGCTTGTACCATCCCAGCTCCACGGCGGCCATGGCAAGCTCCACCGTATAGGCTTTGTGATACCCGGGTATATTTTCAGAGACAGAGCCGTTTTGCAGATGGCATATCGCCTTCCGTATGCCGGTGAAATTCCTCGGCAGACTGCTTCGCAATTCCCTATCCGTCAGGCCGTTCAGCACCAGCTCCACCGCCCACGAAATCAGACTGTCCGTCGCTGCGGTGGTGGAGGGTTTGGACAGCAGGCTGTCATATACCGCTCGATCGTGCAGGTCGATGCAGCTTACTTCGCACCCGGTCTCCCGGCAGAGCCGAGCGAGTAGGTCTGACGCATCATATCCCAAGCAGTCCATGTTCAACCAGGCATTTGTCAAATCGTAAAAATTAAAATGGGTGCAGATCTCTCTGCCGGGGTCGTCCATAGCGTATTGCAGCGGGAGGGAGCTTTCCGACTCGATTTCCCCCGGAAGGAGGACATAGCCGCCCAGATACTGTCGGACGCCGCACCGGACACCGGTCAGACATTCGACTATACGCGCCCGCACCTCTTCCGGGAAAGAGTTGCACTGTTTCTCCTCATATTCCCGGATATAATACCGAGCAATTTTCTCTGAAACGGTGGCAGTAGCGCCGGCTCTCACCACCCGATTCTCTCCGAACAGCTCTGCGAACACCCCCATCATGCGCCCCTCTGCGAAGAACTCCCCAGGAATATTGAAATCAAAGTCAGGCAGTTTTTCCCCGTCCTGCCCCCCAAAATCCTGCCACGGGATATTCTGCCCGTCCCGCGCCATGCGCTCTCCGCAGCTCGGACAGGTTTTGTCCGGCAAATCGAAGCCGGATTCCACGCCGCACGCCGGAAGCTCCGTATGTCCGCAATGGCGGCAGTGATAATGGGGCGGCAATGGGTTGATGCGGCTGATGCCGGAAAAATAAGCCAGCAGGGATGCACCTGCCGACCTACGCGTCATGACAGGAACGCCGCATTTGCCGCACAGGTCATGGGCTAAGGCAGCGGCAATTCTGTACGAGGAAGCAGACTTCTGTTTTTTCACAACGGCACTTTCTTGGGCCAGTCGCTCTGTTATAAGATCAGTCAACAGCCCATCATATTCGTCGGCCTTGCTTTGACAGCGGTCAAGAAGAAGCTGTTCATCTTCCGGCCTTGCCCATGTGGGTTCTGTCGCAATCGGGCGAAGCTCCTCCGTCCGTTCTGCCAGCAGATTTGTGTTGTCAATGACCACCTCCCGGGCTTTTTCTTTGCCGAGATAGGCAAAGTCCCGGAGCATTTCCCGAGTGGATCGCAAATACAGGGAGCCGTGGCCGCTGCACCTGAGAATACGGCGCGCCTGTTCATCCTCGGGCTTGAGATAGTGGACATTTCCCGTGGCGCAGACGGGAATTTTCAGATCATCTCCCAACTGCGCAATGATCCTGTTGATCCGCCGAAGCTCCTCCTGGATTTTCCCCGCCTCGGGAACCACGACTTTGCAGTTCCAAACGGGCTGTATCTCCAGAAAATCATACGCCCGGGCAATGGCCGATAAGCGCTTTTCTCCCCGTGCAGTCGCAGAAAACAATTTCCCGTTGCCGCAGCCGCTGCCGACCAGCAGTCCCCGGCGGTGCTGCTGCAGATCCGCTCCTGTCACCAGCGGCACACCCCGGAAATGGTGCAGGTGGGACTGCGTGATGAGTTGATACAGATTTTTAAGCCCCGCTTCGTTCTGCACCAGGATCGTCACATGGTACGGCGGGGCATCCCCACTGTCTGCGCAGTACGCCTCCATGCCATATAGAATTTTGATGCTGCGGCCCTCCTTTTTGCATTGCTCTGCTGCACGCATTGCCTCAGGGAAAGCCTGCGCACAGCCGTGATCCGTTACGGCGATGGCCGGTTGCCCCTGCTCTGCCGCAGCTCGGACATAGTCACCGGCGGAGGCCACCGCATCCATACGGGACATTTTGGTATGCACGCTCAGCTCCACGCGTTCTTTCTTCATCGCATTCACTCCTTCTTGTGCTGATATGTGGTAAAAACGAGTTTAATAAAAAGAGATGTGCCGCATTCTGTAGGAATGCGGCACCCGGCTTTCTCACTTGCCCGAATTCAGCAGCATGGTAAGCTGATCGCCGGAGGCCACCACCCGGCCGTAAAAATCGGTGGTCACATTGCGGCCTTTCTTGTAGTAGCCCAGAGGACGGCCGTAAAAATCCTTGATGGTCTTGTCACCGTTGTTTTCCTCCACCACCGTGCCGATCACCCGCCCGTAAAAGTCCTTGATATTGGTTTTGACAGACATTGTTATTCACTCCTTCCTTTGTTTTTTCTACAGCGTATCACGGTATTTTTGAAAACTTAAGTTAAATCGAAATATTTTTCAATTCGTTACTCCCATATCCACCAGTAGTCAAAAGCCCTTCTGTACTGATTTCCCTTGGGCGGCAGGATATCCGGCGGGATGCATCGGACAATATGCTCCGAGCATTTTTTCAGCCGGCACTGGATATTGCTGTTCTTATAGCGCCTGATGAGGATGATTTCGCCGGATTTTTTCTTCCGGCTGTCTACCCAAATGGACAGCTTGCAGTTTCCGCTACCGGACAGCTCCCGGCACAGCCGCTCTTTGTGCCGCTTTCTCTGCTCTATATGGAGGGCACGTTTTTCCTTTTCCCGGCGATGCTCTGCCGAAGGATCCGGCTCACAGTCGCAGGTCCATTCTTCTTCCCATGCCATATCGCCTTTCGCCTCCTGTCCGTTTTCTCTGACCCGCATTTGTTTTTGCAGTGTACCATGGTTTTTTTGAAATCCCAAGTTAAATGCGAATTTTCTCAAAAGTACTGTGTGCAAAACGGGTGCAGAGCCCCTGTGCTAATGAAAGTTGATTTTCAGTTTCCACCGTGTCGAACATACTCTGCATCGAAATACCCGCCTATCGACTTTGCGGTTTTGTGGGGTGTTTTGCACAATCGTAAATATACGCACTCCCCAGCGAACGGTATCCGCTATGCAGCGATTCGCTGTTTCACAAAAGAACCGCACAGAGGCGATAACTATTTCACCCTTTTCGTTATCCTTGCTTTACAGCGCAAAAAACAGGTGATTCTCAACCCTTAGATGTAAAAACAGGCGGCATCCAACCGAAGTTGAATGTCGCCTGTTTTGTCCAATCCTGTTTCGCAGTTGCCGATTTCGTAATTCTCTCAAATTACTGTCTTATCGGCACACGCCTCTCGGCCCGTCTCTTTTTGTTAAGACTGTAATATTGCAATTTCTTCACCGAACCCTGCCATCAATGAAAATCCACAAAGAATCTGACCTGTATCGGCCGCCTGCGATTTCTGTTATCTGGCATAGATGCTATCCCGCTCCTGTTCAGTTATCTCTCGTCCGTAGTGAAATGCTTTATCATATTCGTTGGATTTTTCAATTCTGTTTTGAAAAATTGGGGATACATCGGAATATCCTCGTCCAGCGAAACCCACACCAAGTGTTCTTTGCTGCTGCCTTCCATGAAACTCTCGCTGACCGGCGCAAAGGTATCAGGCACTTTCATATAGAAGATAAGCGAAATCTCATAAACTAGCTTGTTCCGCTTGGAAGGCGCATCGCCATAGAAATAGATTTCGTGCACAAAGCCAAGACGATCAATTTCCATCTGAACGCCTGTTTCCTCCGACACCTCACGGACGACAGCCTCTTCTGCTGTTTCACCGAATTTTACCCTGCCGCCAACGGAGTAGAGATAGTCTCTGTCATTGCCAACCATCAAAATCTTTCCATCCTTCATGATGATTGCGCCGACACGAATATTCAAAATCCCATCGTCACAGGCTACGCACATATCTTTGTTCATGGTTTTTCTACCTCTGCACACAGTTTCAGGGCTGTCATTTTTTCTTTTATTAAGCCAAGTCCTTCTCATCCACAAAGAATCTGACCTGTATCGGTCGCCTGCGATTTCTGTTATCCGGCAAAGATGCCGCCCTCCGAATTTTGAATATGCTCTCTGATAGCTGCTTCGTGCTCTTTGCAATAAGCATAACTATTCCGCATAAAATCCTCGATACTCTGACTCTGGTACATGGTGTCCAGCGTGTCCAAAATTGGTTTGCCATCCACCACCATATCGAAGAAATAGGGGTAGATGCAGCCGCCGTTCTCTCTGGGGAAGTAGGGATTGATGGAACGGAGTCGTTCATCCTTCATCACAGACTCAACCACCATTTCGCTCAAAATCCATTTGAGTGATGGGCGCTCATATTCGTCGTAACTGTCCCCGAACAACCGATTCCATACATGGAACCAAACAAAATGTATGATCTCGTGTATTCCACCACCGATCGCGCCTCTTTCGCTGTTCAGATAGAAAGTATCATAACAGCGTTCTTTTAGAAACCGCGGCTCAATGGGATTCAAGCTCAAATTGCACCGTATGTCGTTAAATAAGTTGGCACAATCCACGCCAAAAGCATCCGATAAAGCTGCTGTAATCTGTGGCTTACAGGCGTTCCAATGGCGAGTATATAAAGCTGCCTTTTCATTGATCATATCTTCTGACTCGGCATAAACGGCTCGCATGGTTCGCTCAATGTATTCGTTCCTTTCGGAGAAAGGTAAACTGATCGCATAGGCTTTATCAAGCTGCGGATAGAAATGGTATAGGGGTTCAGACCAAAAGGCTGATTCGGCTTTGGTCTGAAAGTCCATCATCCGCTGAATCATATAATCAACGCCCGGATTTACAAATTCAATGTCCATAATCTTCTCCAATCAAAAGCAAAACGGATTTGCCACATGCTCCGCCCCGAACACTTTTATCGCCATTCGATACATGGCTCTTGCGTGGATGCGGTCATGCCAGATAAAACGGCGCAGGACCTTACGCAGTGACCAATCCTCACCATAGCTGCCTTTTCTGACGGCATTTTGCAGAAAATCAGGGTTAGATTCCAGCGATTCAAATCCCCGCTTGCGGCATTCGTATATGTTGCCGTCATGATCGGCCTCCACAGCAATCTCCGCAAAATAATATGTATTCACATTCTTTGTATGCTCGTACATTTCATTTGCCGTGCGGGGAACCGGTCCGTAAAAGGTCTTGCGTTTCGGTGCGGCGGCTGCGTCCTTATCCGGGATAGATTCGTACAATGCGAGGAAATCCTTTGCTGACTTCAACGCAAGGGCTTTAAGCGCCTCATATTCTTCTGTTGTCAGTTGTGCTTGTTCGCTTTCAAAAAGCACATCGGAATCTGCGTCCCGAATCGTAAGCTCGGAGCATTTTTCTCCGACGATCACGATTTCCGCTTTGCCCTCGGCCTCCATGCCCAGCCAGTTGCAATAAGAAACGATTTCCTGCGGCATCTTTGCCTTTGCGATTTCGAGGCTTTCGCCACGGGTATATGCACCGACAAAATTTGTGGCATAAAGCAAGGTGTCATTGCCATTATGCTCCCATACGCAGTTAATGATCATAACGCTCCTCCGATCTGAGGTTACTCCGAGGATCAATACTCGTTGTCCGCCTTAAGGTGCGCCTCCGGATTGCTGTCCATATGGAACGCAAGCCTTTTGTCTCATACCAAAACCTGTTAAAAAGCTTGAAAAGCTTTTTATAGCACCGAAGGTGCGTCAGGTTTTGTATGAGACGTCACAGCGTGTTTTCACACGCTGTGCGTGCGCACAGCGCACGGGATTCTTGATTAAAGAATTTAATCAAGAATCAGTATCAGTCCTCGATGACGCCGCCGCCCAGCACCTGGTCCCCGTCGTACAGCACCACCGCCTGTCCGGCGGTGACGGCCCGCTGGGGCTGGTCAAAGACCACCTCCATGCGTCCGTCCGGCAGGGGGGTCACGGCGGCCTCGGCCTCCGTCTGGCTGTATCGGGTTTTGGCGGTGACCCGGATGGGGCCCGCCGGGGCGGCCCCGGCGATCCAGTTCACCCGGCAGGCGGTAAGGCGGCTGGTGAACAGGTCCCGGTCATCCCCCAGCAGAATGGTGTTGTCCCGGGCGTTTTTCCGCACCACATAGACGTGCTTCCCGGCGGACACCCCCAGCCCCTTCCGCTGGCCGGTGGTGTAGCAGGGAAGGCCCTTGTGGCGGCCCAGCACATGGCCCTCCCGGTCCACAAAGTTCCCGGGCTCCAGGGTCACATGGCCGTATTCCTGCAAAAACGCCGTGTAGTCCCCGCCGGGGACAAAGCAGATGTCCTGGCTGTCGGCCTTGTCGGCGTTCAGCAGCCCCGCCTGGCGGGCGCTTTCCCGGATGGCGGGCTTGTCATAGTCCCCCACCGGCAGCAGCAGGTGGGCCAGCTGGCCCTGGGTCAGCTGATAGAGCACATAGCTCTGGTCCTTCCGCCGGTCCCGGCCCCGCAGCAGGCGATACAGCCCCGTGTCCGGGTCCCGGTCCACCCGGGCATAGTGGCCGGTGGCGATGTAGTCATACCCCAGCACCAGAGCCCGGTCCAGCAGCGCGCCGAACTTCAGGCAGCGGTTGCAGTCGATGCAGGGGTTGGGGGTATGTCCGGCGCAGTATTCCGCCACGAACCGGTCCATGACCTCCCGGGCGAAGCGCTCCGTCTCGTTGAACACATAAAACTTCATGCCCAGGCGATAGGCCACAGACCGGGCGTCGTCAGCGTCGTCGGCGGAGCAGCAGGTCCCCGCCTTTTCGCCGTTATACAGCCGCAGCATGGCCCCGTCGCACTCGTACCCCTGCTGCCGCAGCAGCAGAGCGGCGGCGCTGCTGTCCACCCCGCCGGACATGGCCACCAATACGCGTTTTCCTTCCATGTGTGACCTCCTATGCATAAAACAGGGAAAAAACGGCAATCCTTCAATCAATATAATTCCTGGTGAACGCCTGGACCGGCAGGGCGTCGGCCAGCTCCACCAGCACCGGGTTGAAGCCGCCGGCATAGTGGAAGAGCGGCTGGCGCACCAGGGTCACGCCGCTGCGGCGGTCCGGCAGGCGCACCGTCACCGCGGTGCCCTCCCCCTGCCGGGAGGAGACCACCAGGCTGCCGCCGTGGCCCTGGGCAATGCGGCGGCACAGGGGCAGGCCCAGGCCCAGCCCGTGGACCGGCAGGTCCATATTGCTGTGCTGCCAGCGGTCAAACAGCCGCTCCAGCTTGTCCTGAGGAATGCCGGGGCCGCTGTCCTTCACGCACAGCAGCACGCAGTCCGGCCCCGTCCGCAGGGATACCTCGATGGTCCCGCCGGGGGGCGTGAATTTCATGGCGTTGGACACCAGGTTCCAGAACAGCCGCTCTAAAAGCTCCCGGTTGGCGGCGATGACGTGGGCCCGGTCCCGGCAGGTGAACACCAGGCGCAGGTCCATCAGCTCCGCCAGGACCTGCCCCTGGCGGCACAGACCCTCCAGCAGCTCCACCAGCTCCACGTTCTCCGTGTCCAGGGGCTTGTCCTCCGCCAGCATGGGGGCGTCGGACAGGTTGTTCACCACCCGCAGGATCTTGTAATAGCTCTGGCACAGAATGGCGGCGCTGCGGTCCGTTCCGGTGTCCCGGTCCCGCAGCCGCTCCGGAGCCAACCGGCCCAGAGCCCCATGTATATTGGCCAATGCCCCGCGCAGCTGGACGGCAATCCCCGGCAGCACCTCGCGGAGCATCTGCTTTTCGGCTTCGCTGTATTCCATGTGATACAGCCTCCTTCCACTATTGTTTACGATTCCGGAAAAGCCCGACGCTTATTCCCGGAACGTTCTGTCTGTCATGCAAATTTATACCATACTATATCAAAGAAAGAGGAAAAACACAAGATATTTGTCGCATTCTGGAAAATCAGAAAAATTTTAAAAAGGGTCTTGCATTTTTGGAATTCATCGCATATAATACTAAACGTACCATACATTTGATATATTCCATTACGGAGAGGAAGCTGTGTTTATATGAGCATCAAAGTCGGCATCAATGGTTTTGGCCGCATCGGCCGCATGGTCCTGCGCTGCAGCCTGCAGCACCCCGAGATCGAGATCGTGGGCATCAACGACCTGTGTCCCGCCGATTACCTGGCCTATATGCTGAAGTATGACACCATGCACGGCAGGATCAATGCCCAGGTGTCCTCCGGCGATAATTCCATCATCGTGGACGGCCACGTGATCCCCGTGTACGCCGAGCGTGACCCCGCCAACCTGCCCTGGAAGGAGATCGGCGCGGAGTACGTCATCGAGTCCACCGGCCTGTTCCTGACCAAGGACAAGGCCAAGGGCCATATCGAGGCCGGCGCCAAGCATGTGGTCATGTCCGCCCCCTCCAAGGACGACACCCCCATGTTCGTTATGGGCGTGAACCAGGACAGCTACACCTCCGATATGACCTTCGTGTCCAACGCCAGCTGCACCACCAACTGCCTGGCCCCCATTGCCAAGGTGCTGCACGATAACTTCGGCATTGCCGACGGCCTGATGACCACCGTTCACTCCACCACCGCCACCCAGAAAACCGTGGACGGCGTGTCCGTGAAGGATTGGCGCGGCGGCCGCGCTGCCTCCGGCAACATCATCCCCAGCTCCACCGGCGCCGCCAAGGCCGTGGGCAAGGTGATTCCCAGCCTGAACGGCAAGCTCACCGGTATGTCCATGCGTGTGCCCACCCTGGATGTGTCCGTGGTGGACCTGACCGTGAATCTGGAGAAGCCCGCCAGCTATGACGAGATCTGCGACGCCATGAAGAAGGCCGCCGAGGGCCAGCTGAAGGGCATTCTGGATTACACCGACGAGCCCGTGGTGTCCTCCGACTTCCTGGGCAACACCCACACCTCTATTTTCGACGCCAAGGCCGGTATCGCCCTGACCGACACCTTCGTGAAGGTGGTCTCCTGGTACGATAACGAGATCGGCTATTCCGATAAGATCCTGTGCCTGATCGAGCACATGTATTCCGTGGATCACAAGTAAATCCAGCCAATTTTCCCTTTTATTGTTTTCCTTCTTTTTGTTCCGGAAAAAACGCCGTCCATCCTGGGCGGCGTTTTTTCCGTCCTCCGGCAAGGGGATATACAAATATAAGCGCCGCACCGGCGCCCTTTGAGTGTAAAAATAGCCGCCCGGCGGGGGAGTTTCCCCCGCCGGGCGGCTTTGATATATATCTGGCTATCGGGAAAAGGGCGGTTATTCCGCCAGCAGGCCCGCGTGGACCATGGCGTGGTACAGGCCATCCTCCGCCGGGGTGCCGGTGACATACTCCGCCACCGCCTGCACCCGGGCCGGGGCATTGCCCATCACCAGCGGATGCCCCACGCATTGCAGCATCTCCAAATCGTTGGCGCTGTCGCCAATGGCATAGCAGTCGGCCAGGTCCTCACCCAGGGCCTGGGCCACCGCCAGGCAGCCGGAGGCCTTGGAATACCCCCGCACCGGCAGCTCCAGCATGTTGCCCCGGTCGATGATCTGGCACATGGGGGCCACCTCCGCCAGGAACTCCTCCCGGAGGCTGTCTGGCGCCGTCAGCACGCACACCTTGTCAAAGTGGAAGTCCGGGTCTCCGTCGGGCTGTCCCACCCGGACGCCCCGGGCCTCCAACCGGGCGATGGCCCCCCGCAGCTCCCGGTTCACGATGCCGTGTGGGGTGTCGCACCAGATGCGCTCCGCCTCCTCAAAGTACATATCCACCCGGCACCGGCGGCCGATCTCCAGGATTTTCCGGCTGGTCTCCCGGTCGAAGCCCACATGGCGGATGATCTTCCCGTCCAACTGGATATACTGGCCGCAGGAGCACACCAGTCCGTCAAAATCCATGTCCATAAGCTGCGGGTCCATGGCAAGCCTGGGCCGCCCGGTGTTGATGACGCAGTGGTGCCCCGCCTGGCGCAGCCGCCGCACCGCCGTCACAGCGGAGGAGGGAATGGTGCCGTCCAGGTCCATAACGGTGCCGTCGATGTCAAAGAAAATAATGCTCATATTCCGGTTCTCTCCCTATGTATTTTCCCATTCATTGTACGGCAATTTCCCCCGAAAGGGAATCTGCATAATGCACAAATGTGCCGCCCCGGCGGACGGGAGTTTTTCCCGGGCTTGCAATGGCCGCCGCTCTCTGCTACAATAAAGCAAAATTGCCAGAGCACCCAAGGAGAAGCATCCCATGACCAAGCAGGAAACCTATGACTATCTCCGGGCCCGGGGCGTGGCCTTTGAGATCACCGAGCACCCGGCGGTATTCAATATGGAGGAGTGCGCCGCCGTGGACATGCCGTATCCGGAGGACGACGCCAAGAACATCTTCGTCCGGGACGCCAAAAAGCAGAATTACTATCTCATCACCATCCGCCACGACAAGCGGGTGGACCTGAAGGAGTTTCAGCGCCGCCACGGCACCACCCGGCTGAGCTTCGCCTCTCCGGAGGACCTGATGGCCCGGCTGCACCTGACCCCCGGGTCCGTGACGCCTCTGGGCCTGCTGAACGATCCGGACCGGTCGGTGCAGTTCTATCTGGACCGGGATTTCGAGGGAGGCCGCATCGGCGTTCACCCCAACGACAACACCGCCACCGTGTGGCTGTCCACCCGGGACCTGCTGGACCTGCTGCGGGAGCACGGCTCCCCGGTCCAGTGGGCAGAGATCTGAGATAAGGAGGTCCTCCATGAATCCCACCGATCTGCTGGCCGCTCTGCACACGGCGGAGCGGCTGAAGGACACCACCCGCCACTGCTGCACCTCTCACCGCCGCCCGGAAAGCGTGGCAGAGCACAGCTGGCGCATCGCCCTGATGGCCTTCTGGCTGCGGGACGAGTTTCCGCAGGCGGATATGGACCGGGTCATCCGCATGTGCCTGATCCACGACCTGGGGGAGTGCTTCACCGGCGATATCCCCACCTTCCGCAAAACGGCGGAGGACGAGGTACGGGAGGAGCGGCTGCTGCATGAGTGGGTGGACACCCTGCCCGCCCCTTATGGGGCGGAGATGCACGCCCTGTACCGGGAGATGGCCGCCCAGGAGACTCCGGAGTCCCGCATCTATAAGGCCCTGGACAAATTTGAGGCCGTGATCCAGCACAACGAGTCCCCCATCGACACCTGGGAGCCTCGGGAATACGACCTGAACCGCACCTACGCCATGGAAAACGCCGCCTGGTCCCCCTATCTGACCCGCCTGCGGCAGGCTATTCTCCGGGAAACGGAGGAGAAAATCGCCAACGAAAAATAAGCAAAGCAGTCCCCCGGCCCAGGCCGGGGGACTGCTTTGCTTATTCGTGTTCCTGCTGCTTTCGCTCATGCCGCCGGCAGATGGCCCGGTAGATCAGCAGCCCCACACCGGACACCGCCAGGGTCACGGCGAAAACCAGGATGGCGAACTGATAGTCCTTCACTCCCAGGGCGCTGCCGCCGATGGTGGAGGTCAACACCGAGGGCAGACGCCCCACGGTGCACAGCAGCAGCCACTTGCCCCAGGACAGGTCCGTCAGCCCGGCGAAGTAGCACAGCAGGTCCTTGGGAGTGCCCGGCACGGTGAATATCAGCCAGAACAGGGCGTCCCGCTTGGGGGAGCTTTGCAGGAATTTCAGCTTCTCCAGCTTCTCCCGGGGGAAGAAGATCTCCACCAGCTCCCGGCCGAACCGCCGCACCAGGGCAAACACCGCCACGCTGCCCAGAACCCCCCCCAGCAGACACAGCACGCTGCCCCGCAGGGCCCCGAAGGCATAGCCGCCGCTGATCTCCAGGGGCTCCCCGGGAATCACGGCCACCGCCACCTGCAAAAACACCATGCCCACATAGGCGGCCATGCCCAGCAGGCCGTGGCCGTCCACCCACTGGCGGAACTCCTCCGGCCGGGAGGCAAAGCGCACCAGGGGTCGGCCAATGAACCATCCCACCGCCGCCGACAGCAGCAGGAAGATGGCGATGGCCGCCCAGGCGATGAGCTTTTTCTGTTTATCCGTGAAAACATGCTTGTCCATAAGAAACCTCGATCCGTTGATATGGACATTATACCACATTCTTCCGTCCGTTTTTGAACAGACCGTGAAATAATCCTTAAACCGGGGTTACGCCCTTAAAGATATCACAATAAGCAATCCGCTTCCGGCAAAAACCGGAAGCGGATTGCTTATTTTTTATTGTTCTGCCGGGCCGGGGATGTCGCCCACGCCGTCCAGCACCAGCCGGGGGCGGTAGGGGAACTTGGCGATGTCCTCCCGCCGGGTAACGCCGGAGAGCACCAGCACCGTGTCCAGACCGGTTTCGATACCGGCCACCATGTCGGTGTCCATCCGATCGCCGATCATCACCGCGTCCTCGGAGTGGACCCCCAGAATGCGCAGCCCCGTGCGCATCATCAGGGGGTTGGGTTTGCCCACGAAGTAGGCGTTCTGGCCGGTGGCCATTTCGATGGGGGCGATCATGGCCCGGCAGGCGGGAATGATGCCGTCCTCCGAGGGGCCGGTCAGGTCACTGTTGGTGCCGATGAGCTTGGCGCCCTTCAGCACCAGCCGCACCGCCCGCAGAATGTTTTCGTAGTTATAGCTGTTGCCCTCGCCGATGATGACGTAATCCGGGTCCACGTCGTTCATGGTGATGCCCTCGTCGTGCAGGGCCATGATCAGCCCCGCCCCGCCGATGACATAGGCGCTGCACCCGGGGGCCTGACTGCTGACGAACCGTGCCGTGGCCAGGGCGCTGGTATAGAAGCGGCTCTCGTCCACGTCCAGCCCCATGCGGCGCAGCTTCTGCTGCAGCTCCTTGGGCGACCGCTCCGACGAGTTGGTCAGGAACAAAAACCGCTTGTCGTTTTCGTTCAGCCATGTCACGAACTCCGCCACACCCGGCAGCAGCTGGTTGCCGAGGTAGATGACGCCGTCCATATCGCAGATAAAGCCCTTGCGTGCGCGTAATTCTTCCAGATTCATCTCATGACGCCTCTCTTCCTGCTCCGATGGCAGGGTATCTTTTTTTATTCGTTCACGGGTTCAGTATATGGGAGAAAACACGGAAAAGCAAGTGATTTTACACAAATTTAACCGTAAAAAATTGTGAAGGCTGACGATCAGCGGAGGAAGCCCTCCAGAATTTTCTCCTCCGCCTCCTCCGGCGTCAGGCCGAGCGTCTCGAGCTTGAGCAGCTGCTCGCCCGCGATCTTGCCGATGGCGGCCTCATGCATGAGCGCGGCGTCGACATGGTTGCAGGAGATCTCGGGGATGGAGCGGACCTTGGCCGCGCCCATGATGATCGAGTCGCACGACACGTGGCCGAAGCAGGGGGCGTTGCCCTGCACGCGGGGATAGAAGATCTGCGTAGATGCTTCCTTGGCGACCGACCGCGACACGACGCGCGTGCGTGAGCCTTCGCCGTTCAGGATCACATCCATCTCGCTGACGGCGTGCTGGTCGCCCGCGGTCAGGAGCTTTTCGTTGATCTGCACCTCGGAGTTTGCGCCGTTGGCCTCGCATTTGGTATAGCGCTTGGTGTCGTCGACGCCGCCGATCTGGCTGGTGTCCATGACGATGGACGCGCCCTCCTCGAGATAGACGATGGTCTGCGGGTTCAGGATCCGCTTGCCGCTGCCTTCGCCCTCGCCGTAGTGCTTTTCGATATAGTGGACTTTCGCATTTTTGCCGATGTAGAAGGTGTGGATGCCGTCGTGCTCGGAGTCGCAGTCGCCGCAGTTGTGGATGCCGCAGCCCGCGACAATGGTCACGTCCGCGCCCTCGCCGACAAAGAAGTCGTTGTAGACCAGATCGTGGAAGCCGGACTTGCTCAGGATGACCGGAATGTGGACGTTTTCGCTCTTGGTGAAGGGCGCGATGCGGATGTCGATGCCGTCCTTGTCGGTCTTGGAGACAATCTGGATGTGCTCGGAGTTCTGGCGGAACTCCTTCTGCCCGTTGAGGCGGATGTTGACCGCGCCGTCGGGGATGGAGACCATGTCGGAGACGGTCTGCAGGATGCTTTTCTGGATGTCGTTCAGCATGTTCCGTTCACCTCCAGCAGATTGCAGCCTGCGACGGTCTGGGACAGCAGGCGGGGATAGAGCTCGTCCGCCGTGCCGCGTCCGGCGATCTCGCCGTTTGCCAGCAGGACGATCTCGTCGGCCAGGCGGATGATGCGCTCCTGATGGGAAATGATGATGATCGTGTGGCGGCCCTTCTCATGCAGGTCGCGGAAGGTCTCGGTCAGGCGGGCGAAGGACCACAGGTCGATGCCGGCCTCCGGCTCGTCGAATATCATGAGCCGGGAATTTTTGGCCAGCAGCGTGGCGATCTCGATGCGCTTGACCTCGCCGCCGGACAGGCTCGTGTCCACGTCGCGGCCGAGATAATCCCGCGCGCAAAGGCCGACCTGCGTCAGGTAGGAACAGGCCTCGTCGTGCGAGAGCGTCTTTCCGGCCGCGATGGTCAGCAGGTCCGAGACCTTCATGCCCTTGAACCGCGGCGGCTGCTGGAAGGAGTAGGAGATGCCGCGGCGGGCGCGGTCGGTGATGGAGAGGGGCGTGATGTCTTCCCCGTCAAGCAAAATCTGGCCGCCGGTCGGCGTAGCAAGGCCCATGATGAGCTTGGCGAGCGTCGTCTTGCCGCCGCCATTCGGGCCGGTGATCACGAGGAACTTCCCGTCCTCAACGTCCAGACTGACGTTTTTGACAATGTCTGTGCGGCCCTGCGCGTCGCTGGCCGTCAGACTGAGATTTTTGAGTGTCAGCATGTAGGATCCTCTTTTTCTGAAACATAGTTATCATATTTATACCATAGTTTGTTCACTTACGCAATGAATAGCCATTTTTTCCAAAAAACTTTCTCCGTTTTTTCGGGAAACACCGGCGGGCCGCCCCAGTGCAGGCGGAATTCTGCGGGGTAACCGGCGGTTTTTACGCAAAACCGCGAAACATGCCCGGTTTTGTCCGGTGAAAAAGCAGCTGTGCCCTTGCCAGCCGACGCAAGGTCTGCTATAATACAGGCAGAATGGCCTGAGAAAGGGGTGTGGTGCGTATGTCCGGTCTGTCCGCGGTGGTCTTTGTACCCGATGATACTGGTAAAACCGGATATTCCCGCCCAATGATGCTGCAGGCGATCATGGGGACGCCGCTGCTTGCGTGGCTGACGCGTTCTCTGGCTGCCGGCGGGGTTGGGCGCTTCTTTTTGGTCTGCCACGAGCGGTTTTTATCGGAGGCGCGGCAGTGCTTCCCCGGCGACTGCGACCTCAGCTGCGCCAAGCTCGAGGAGACGGCCGACCAGCTCCACGTCTTTTTGTCCACCGCCGACGAGCAGGAGGAGGACGTCATCGTCGTCACCGGCCCTGCCGTCATCGATCCGTTCGCCGTGGATGAGGATTCGTTCTCCGGCGCGCCGGTCGAGAGCGGCGTGAGCGCCGTCAGCCGTCAGGCGCTGATGGACGCGCTGGACGATACGTTCATCTTTACCGATTTCCTCAAGGACCACGGCGTGCCCTATACCGACCGTGACGGCGTGTACGCCGTCTGCTCCATGCAGCAGCTGGCCGAGTGGCAGCCGCTGCTGAGCCGCGGCGTTCTGTACAATCTCGCCGCCGCAGGCGTGTCGATCTGGGATTATAACAACACGTATGTCGAGCCGACGGTCTTCGTCGGGGCCGGGACCGAGCTTCTGCCCGGGACCGTGCTGCGCGGCACGACCTCCATTGCCGACGGCTGCACCATCGGGCCGAACAGCTATCTGGAAAATGTCAAGGTCGGCGAGGGGACGAAGGTCAACGCCTCGCAGGTCTACGATTCCGAGATCGGCAGCGACACGACGGTCGGGCCCTTTGCCTATGTCCGTCCGGGCTCGCGGATCGGCAGCCACGTGCGCTGCGGCGATTTTGTGGAGGTCAAGAACTCCACCATCGGCGACGGCACGAAGATCTCGCACCTGACCTACGTCGGCGACAGCGACGTGGGCAAGAACATCAACTTCGGCTGCGGCACCGTGACCGTCAACTATGACCGGGTCCACAAATCCCGCACCGTCATTGACGACAACGCCTTCATCGGCTGCAATACGAACCTCATCGCGCCCGTCCATGTGGGCGAGGGTGCATATATCGCCGCCGGCTCCACCGTGACCGACGATGTGCCGCCCGCGGCGCTCGCCATCGCCCGCGCCCGCCAGCAGAACAAGCGCGACTGGGCGAACCGGCATAAGCTGAAAGAAAAGTGATTGCAGGACCTTTGTTTTCCCGGCGGCGCGTGCCGCCTCCAAATACATACAGAACAACACAGAACAGAGCGAATCACACAAGAGAGAGGGTAATTTCATATGATTTCTCATGGTAAGAACGTCAAGGTATTCTGCGCGAACGCCAACCGCCCGTTTGCTGAGGGCGTCTGCCGCAAGCTGTGGCTGCCGCTGGGCGACTGCACCGTGACCACCTTTGCTGACGGCGAGGTTTCCCTGACGATCAATGAATCTGTCCGCGGCAGCGATGTGTTCCTGGTCCAGTCGACCTGCAAGCCGGTCAACAACAACCTGATGGAGCTGCTCATCATGATCGACGCCTGCCGCCGCGCTTCTGCCGGCCGCATCACCGCCGTCATCCCGTATTTCGGCTATGCCCGCCAGGACCGCAAGGCCAAGGGCCGCGACCCCATCTCCGCAAAGCTCGTCGCCAATATGATCGAGGCCGCGGGCGCGGACCGCGTGCTGACCATGGATCTCCATGCTGCCCAGATCCAGGGCTTCTTCGACATCCCTGTCGATAACCTGCTCTCCAACCCCATTTTCGTGAAGTATTATATGTCCAAGTTCGAGCATCCGGAAGATATGGTCGTCGTCTCCCCGGATGTCGGCTCCGTCGCCCGCAGCCGGACCTTCGCCAACAAGATGGGCATGAACCTCGCCATCGTCGACAAGCGCCGCGAAAAGGCCAACCAGTGCGAGGTCATGAACGTCATCGGCGACGTGAAGGGCAAGAAGTGCATCCTCTTCGACGATATGGTCGATACCGCCGGTTCCCTGTGCAACGCGGCCAAGGCCATCGTGGAGATCGGCGGCGCGACCGAGGTCTACGCCTGCGCGACCCACGGCGTGCTCTCCGGCCCGGCCAATGAGCGCATCGCCGACAGCTGCATCAAGGAGCTGACCTTCCTCAACACCATCCCGCCGCTCGAGGGCGCATGCAGCAAGATCAAGTATCTGGACGTTTCCCCGATCTTTGCCGACGCCATCCAGAGAATTTACGAAGAAAACTCGATGTCTGTTCTGTTCTGATTTTTATGCTGTTTCAAAGACCCAATTATGACTGGCTGATCGCGGGGCTCGGTAATCCGGGCGCCGAATACGAGAAGACCAGACACAATACCGGTTTTATGACCCTTGACCTGCTGGCCGCGCGCCTGCAGGTCAAGGTTTCCAAAGAGCGCTTCAAGGCGCTCACCGCGCAGGCGGACTTTGGCGGCCAGCGGCTGTTTCTCATGAAGCCGCTGACGTATATGAACGCCTCCGGCATCGCCATCGAGGCCGCCGCGCATTTCTACAAGATCCCGCCGGAGCGGGTGCTCGTCCTGTTTGACGATATCTCGCTCCCCGTCGGCAAGCTCCGCATCCGCAAAAACGGCTCGGCCGGCGGCCACAACGGCCTCAAGTCCATCATTTCCTGCCTGGGCTCCGACCAGTTCCCGCGGGTCAAGATTGGCGTCGGCGCCAAGCCGCACCCGGACTACGACCTGGCCGACTGGGTGCTCTCCACCGTGTCGAAGACCGAGTGGCCCGACTATCAGGACGCGATGGAGCACGCGGCGGAGGCGGCGCTGTGCATCGTGAAAAACGGCTGTGAAAAGGCGGCCGCGGAATATAACGGCAAGCGGTTTTAAGCGGTTTGCCGCATAAAATAAGAAAAACCAGGACGCATAGGAGAAACTCTCCTATGCGCGTTACCTGTTTGTCTGAAATTTCTGAGGCAGCACCGCACAATTCTGCAAGCAGATCCGGCGAGAGATTTTTCGCCAAGGCAAGGTTTGAAAAGCGCAGGAATCCTGTATGTACCCGCAAGGGGCATGCCGCATCCGTAAGGCTCCTTCGTCGCCAACGGCTGCGCAATATTTCAAGCTTTTCAAACCGCAGAATTGGCGGAAAAGATCCGTCAAAACGCGCAGACGCAATTGTGCGGTGTTGCCTTAATTTGTTTTTTAGGAGAAAACCATGAACGTTCTGCTTTCGCTTCTGCAAAAGAGCCCGGATTATATGCAGCTGCTTCAGGCCGTGGAGGCGAAGCAGGCCGCTGCCGTCTCGGGCCTAAGCCAGGCGCCGCGGAGCCATGTGCTCGCGGCGCTGCACGAGCATTCGGGCCGCCCGCTCGTCGCGGTGTGTCAGGATGATCTGGCGGCTTCCCGGCTTGCGTCGGAGCTCGGCGCGTTTCTGGGCGAGCAGCCGCCGGTGCTGCCGTCGCGCGAGCTGACGCTCGCGGGAGCCATCGGCGTCTCGCGGCAGTGGGAGCAGAAGCGGCTGCGGCTGCTGTACGCGCTGGCGCAGGGGCAGGTGCCGGTTTTGGTGACGAGCCTGGACGCGCTGCTGCTGCGCACGATGCCGCGGGAGGTCTTGTTCTCGGCGTCCGTGCGGCTGCGGTGCGGGGCGGAATACAACGTGGACGATCTGGTCGCCCGGCTGACGCGGGCGGGCTATACCCGCTCGAGCCTCGTCGAGGGCGTGGGGCAGTTCGCCCTGCGCGGCGGCATTCTGGACGTGTATTCGCCCGCGTGCGAAAACCCGCTGCGCGCGGAGTTTTTCGGCGACGAGCTCGACACCATGGGCTATTTTGACCCCATCACCCAGCGGCGCACGGAAAACGTGGAAGAGGCCGTCCTCCTGCCCGTGGCGGAGACGGAGGCGCATCTGCACCCGCAGGGCACGGCGGGGCTGTGCGAGGACCTGCGCGCGATCATCGCGCGCCAGCAGCGCCGGAAAACGCCCAATCAGGCGCTGATCGACACCCTGCAGAAGGACTGCGAAGCACTTGAGAACGAGACGCTCTTTGCCAGCGCCGACCGCTATATGGCGCTCATCTATCCGGAGTTCACCACGGCTGCCGCATATTTGTCGCAGGAGGCGGTCGTCGCGTTCTGTGATCACGGGAATCTGCAGCGGGCGGAGAAGGAAAAGGCGGAGGAATTCGGCCTGCTGCTCGATTCGTTTTTGACCTCCGGCACGCTGTTTGGCGAGCTGTGCGATTATTACGGCTCGATCGAGGATCTGGCCGCGCAGCTGCGCGGCCGGGCGGTCGTCTACTGCGACGGCTTCCTCGCGGCCCGGTATCCCGAGAGCCTGCCGCCCAAAAAGCTCCTGTCGTTCACGGCCCGGCAGCTGCCGGGCTACGGCGGCAGTCTGGAGACGGCGGCGGCGGACCTGAAAAATTACACGGCCAACCAATATGGCTCGATCGTCCTGTGCGGCGGCCAGCGGCGCGGCGAAATTCTGAAAGACCTTCTGGCGCAGAACGGGCTGAACGCGCTTCTGGCGTTCCCGCTCACGAAGCTGCCGCAGCCGGGGCAGATCCTGCTCGCGCCGGGCTCGCTTCCTGCGGGGCTTGAATACCCGACGCTGAAATTTGCCATCTTAACAGAGGGGCAGATCGCCGTCCGGCAGGAGCGGAAGAAAACGCGCGCCCCGAAAAAGGCCACGAACCGCAAAAAGCTCGATTCGTTCACCGACCTTACGCCCGGGGACCTCGTCGTCCACGAGCACCACGGCATCGGCCGCTACGTCGGCATGGAGCAGCTGAAGGTCGGCGGCGTGACGAAGGATTACGTCAAGATCGCCTATCAGGGCACGGACTGCCTGTACGTCCCGGCCACGCAGCTCGATCTTGTCAGCAAGTATATCGGCGCCGGCGAGGATACGCCCGTGCGCCTCAACAAGCTCGGCGGCGACCAGTGGCAGAAGACGAAGGCCAAGGCCAAGGCCGCGGCCAAGGATCTGGCCGCGGGCCTCATCAAGCTCTACGCTGAAAGAAAGCGGCTGCCGGGCTTCGCCTTCGCGGCGGATTCGCCGTGGCAGCAGGAATTTGAGGAGAGCTTTGAATACGCCGAGACCGACGATCAGCTGCGCTGCATCGACGAGATCAAGCGCGATATGGAGTCGCCGTCGCCCATGGACCGGCTGCTCTGCGGCGATGTCGGCTTCGGCAAGACGGAGGTCGCCCTGCGGGCGGCCATGAAGTGCATCCTCGACGGCAAGCAGGTCGCCATCCTCGTGCCCACCACGGTCCTTGCCCAGCAGCATTATCTCACGGCCATGCGCCGCTTTGCGACGTTCCCGGTCACGATCGACGTGCTCTCCCGCTTCCGCACGCCCGCGCAGATCAAAAAGACGCTCTTTGACCTGCAGTCCGGCAAGATCGACCTCATCGTCGGCACGCACAAGCTGCTGCAGAAGGAGATCCATTTCAAGGACCTGGGCCTTCTCATCGTCGATGAGGAGCAGCGCTTCGGCGTGACGCACAAGGAGCGGCTGAAGGAACTTTCCCGCGGCGTGGACGTCTTAACCTTATCCGCAACGCCCATCCCGCGCACGCTCAATATGGCCCTGTCCGGCCTTCGCGACATGTCCACCATCGAGCAGCCGCCGCAGGACCGCTATCCCGTGCAGACCTTCGTCCTTGAGCATCAGGACGGCATTCTGGACGAGGCCATGCGGCGCGAGCTTGCGCGCGGCGGGCAGGTCTATTACCTGCACAACCGGGTCGAGTCGATCGACCAGTGCGCCGCGAAGATCAAGCAGCGCATCCCGGAGGCGGAGATCGCCGTCGCCCACGGCAAGATGAATGAGGAGCAGCTCGGCGACGTCATGCAGTCGATGTCGAACGGTGAGATCCAGATCCTCGTCTGCACCACCATCATCGAGACCGGCATCGACATCCCGAACGTCAACACCCTCATCATCGAGGACGCCGACCGCCTCGGCCTCGCCCAGCTGCACCAGATCCGCGGCCGCGTGGGCCGCTCCAGCCGCCACGCGTATGCCTACCTGACCTTCCGCAAGGGCAAGGTCCTGTCGGAGATCGCGGAGAAGCGGCTCGACACTATCCGCGAATACGCGGAGTTCGGCTCCGGCTTCAAGATCGCCATGCGCGATCTGGAGATCCGCGGCGCGGGCGATCTGCTGGGTGCAGAGCAGTCCGGCCACATGATGACCGTCGGCTACGACATGTACCTGAAGCTGCTCGAAGACGCCGTGCTCGAAGAGCGCGGCGAGGAAGCGCAGAAGGAACCCGAATGCACGGCAGATCTCACCGTCACGGCGAATATCAACAAGGACTATGTCTCCTCTGGCGAGCAGCGGATGGACCTTTACCGCCGCATGGCGGCCATCCGCACCAAGGAAGACGCCGACGAGCTGCTCGACGAGATCGTCGACCGCTTCGGCGATCCCCCGAAGGGCGTCATGAACCTCATCGCCATCGCGCTGCTGCGCGCACGCGCGGCGGCCGCCGGCATCACTGAGATCACGCAGAAGGACGGCGCCATCCTCCTGTCCCTCGCCACGATGGACTTTGCGGCCATCTCGGCCTGCTGCGCCGAGGCGCAGTTCAAGGGGCGGATCTTCTTCTCGGCGGGCAAGGTCCCGATGCTGTCCGTGAAGCTCAAAAAGGGCGAGGATGCGCTGAAGCTCGCCACGCAGCTCGTGGGGACCTATGCCGCCATGCGTGCGCAGACGGCCGAAGGGTGAAATTATTAATAGAAAATTCAGAATTCCGGGGCCCGTTCCTGTCGGGAATGCCGTTGCAAAAAACCGACGTTTTATGTATAATACAGACACAAAAAAGATTATGTCGCCCTGTGGCGCTTGAATAGGAGGGATCCTTATCAGAAAGAAAGGCAGATTTGAGGCCAGCCGCCCCGCCGCGCACAAGACTTCGGCGGAGAAGGCCGCTGCGGGCCCCAAGAAGAAATCGTCCGCCGCCTCCGGAAAGAAGATCGCGGTCATTGCCGGGTGCGTGGCACTGCTGGCGGTGCTCGGCGTTTGTACCTATGGCTTTATCCTGAAGGGAAGCGACACGATCTTCCCGAACGTGTATGTCGCGGGCGTCAACGTCGGCGGGCTCAAGCGCGACGCGGCCATCAACGCCGTGAAGCTCGCGGTCGAGCAGGAGACTGCCGCCGATACGCTGACCGTCGTCCTGCCGGACCGGACGATCGAATTCACCCCCGAGGTGACGAACGTTGCCCTGAACCCGGATGAGGCGGCCGACGCCGCCATGAACTACGGCCGCGACGGCGGCCCCATCAAGGCGCTCATCACCTACCAGAAGGCGAAAAAGGACCGGCAGGATATCGCGCTGGAGTCCGGCAAGAATCTGGACACGACGTATATCCGCGACCTGATCGACCAGACGGCCCGGGCCTGCGCCTCGGAGAAGATCGACCCGATCGTCACCGTCGACGCCGACGCGAAGACCGTCACGGTCGTGACCGGCTCGCCGAAGATCTCGCTCGACGCCGATAAGCTCTATGACGAGGTCGTCGCGCGGTTTGAAAGCGGCGATTTCTCCGACCTGAAATTCGACTACGACACCGAGCCCTGCGCCCCGGTCGATCTGCAGACGTACTACGATCAGTTCGCCACCGAGATGAAGGACGCATATTACGACGAGGAAAAGAAGGAGCTCGTGGCCGAGAAGGTCGGCTTCGGCTTTGACGTGTCGTATTACACGCAGCAGATCGCCATGGCGGACGCCGGCACGACCATCACCATCCAGGCCGAGGAAATGCAGCCGGAGGTCACGCTGGCGGATCTGGAGAAGGAATACTTCGCCGACGTGCTCGGCTCCTGCGACAGCCCGCATACCGCGCAGGCCGGCCGCACCAAGAACCTGGAGCTCGCCTGCAAGGCCATCGATGGCACCATCCTGAACCCCGGCGACGAATTCTCGTTCAACAAGATCGTCGGCGAGCGCACGGCCGAGAAGGGCTACCAGAAGGCCATCGTCTACCAGACCGGCGGCAAGAGCGAGGCCGAGGAGGGCGGCGGCGTCTGCCAGGTCGCCTCGACCATCTACACTGCCTGCCTCTACGCCGACCTCAAGGTCACCGAGCGGGCCCCGCACATGTTCACCGTCACCTATGTCCAGCTGGGCATGGACGCGACGATCTACTGGGGCAGCCTCGACTATAAGTTCGTCAACAGCACCGACCATCCGCTGCGCATTGACGCATCCGTTTCTGGCGGCTATGTCCACATCAAGCTCATGGGCACCACGCCGAAGGATAAGAGCTACGACCACATCGTCCTGCACAACGAGGTCATCGCCACCCGCCAACCGAAAACCGTCATCGACGGCACGGAGACCGAGATCACCGACGCCGGGACCGGCGTGGACGAGAACGGCAATACCGTCAATCTCGTCGTCGACAAGCAGGGAAACAAGTACGTCAAGGGCGAGATGGTCAACTACGCCTACACCGGCAAGACCGTCAAGGCCTATCGCGACTACGTGGACGCGAGCGGCAAGGTCCTGAAGACCGAGCTGCTGCATACCGACACCTACAAGCACCGCGATACGTCGTACAAATGCACGCCGTACGTCGAGCCGGAGATCCCGAAGGAGCCGGATGAACCCGATCCGACCGATCCCACGGATCCAACCGATCCGTGGGACCCCGGCACCGACATCCCGACGGAGCCGAGCCCGTGGGAGTGACCGGAGATCACAAAAAGATAAAAAGACAATACAAAGCGGCAGCCCCTGGACTGGGGGCTGCCGCTGGTGCTATATTCTGGGTCTGTATCGAAAACTCAGGCGATCCATTTGGACGGATGGAAGCTGAAATATAGCTGGGGTCAGATCGTCACGCCGGCCTTTTCGAGGATGGTCGGGACGTTCTTTTCCGCGCCGATGGCCATGATGTGTACGCCGTCGCACAGGTGCTCATCCTTGATCTTGGCGATCATCTCTGCGGCCATCTCGATGCCGAGCTGCATGGGCAGGCCCTTGACGCCCTTTTCCTTGCCCTCGGCGGCGGCTGCGGCCAGACGGTCGATCATATCCTGCGGCACGGCGATGCCGGGGACATTCTCGTTCATGTATCTGGCCATGCCGGCGGCCTTCAGCGGGATGATGCCGGCCATGATGTGGGTCTTGATGCCCGCCGCGTCGACCTTGTCGAGGAAGCGCTTGAAGGTCTCAAGATCAAAGATGCCCTGGGTCTGGATGTACTCCGCGCCGTTTTCGACCTTCTGGCGCAGCTTATTGATCTGCAGCTCGATGGGGTCGTAGACCGGGGTGACGGAAGCGCCCTTGTAGAACTTCGGCGCGCCGCCGGCGATCTCGTTGCCGCCGCAGTCGCAGTTGGTCTGCTCCATCTTCGTGAGCATCTTCAGAATGCCGACGGAATCGAGATCGTAGACCGGCTTGGATTCCGGGCAGTCGCCGACGACGGGATGGTCGCCCGTGAGCGCGAGCATCGTGTCGATGCCGAAGGCGGCGGCGGAGAGGATATCGCCCATGATCGCCATACGGTTGCGGTCACGGCCGGTCATCTGCAAAATGGGCTCGACGCCCGCGTTCTTGAGCGCGATGCACAGGCCAAGGCTGGAGGCCTTGAGGCTGGCGGACTGCATATCGGTCACGTTGACGCCGTGGACCTTGCCGTTCAGGAGCTTGGCAGCTTCGAGCTGCTCAGAAAAATCATAACCCTTCGGGGGCGCCATTTCGGCGGTGACGCCAAATTTACCGGCTGCAAAAGCCTCTTTCAACATACTCATATTATTTCTTCCCCTTTAAGCTGATCGTTCTCGGATAGCTGAACTTCGCGTAGCCCTTGTCCTCGCGGGTCTGCGCGAGCTTGTCGAGCTGACCGATCTCTTCCAGGCGCTTGTAGATCTTGATCCATGCGCAGTCATTTTCCGGGTTGACTTCGCACTTGCCGTTCTTCTGGCCGCCGCAGGGGCCGTTGACCAGGCTCTTGGCGCACTGGGTCACGGGACAGATACCGCCGGTCTGGCCGAGAACGCAGTCGCCGCAGAAGTGGCAGGCTTCTTCCCATACGCCGAAGCGGACAGCTTCACCGAGGTACATGGTGTTGTTGGACGGATAGGTGGGGATGCCGGGCGCGTTTTTGGCCACGCACTGCACACCGTCGCCGCAGGACATGCAGATGACGCAGTCCGGCTTGGCAGCGACCAGGGGCTTCATCTTGCCCTTGACGCCGAGATTCATGCAGCAGTAATCCGCGATCGTTGTGCCGACGACCTTTTTCCCGGCCTCTTCGAGGGCCTTGGCCAGGGCGGCGACCTCAGGCTCGCCGCCGGTATGACATGCCGTTGCGCAGCTGTTGCAGCCGACGATCGCAACTGTCTTTGCGTCGCCGACCATCGCCATGAGCTCTTCCATGGGCTTCTTTTGCGTAATAATCATGCTAACGTCTCCTTGCGTATGAAATGCGGGCGCGGCCTCATATCAAAAGACCGCGGACGTATGTCTCAAACATGTGACTATCATACTCCAAACCCGCGCAGAAATCAACATGATTCCAATGCAAACAACGAAAAATTTCTGGAATTATTGTAGGATTCCGAAGCGAAACCAAACTGGCAAACAGAAAACCAACATGGTATAATACAAACAGCAAAAAACAGGAGGCGGAAACAGCCATGGAAACAGGCAGTTTTGAAAAGCAGATCGTTCTGACCCCGGACCTGTGCGGCAGGCGCGCGGGGCTTTCGCCGCTGGCGGCGTTCACGATCTTTCAGGGCATCGCGTCGGAGCATGCGGAGGCGATCGGCGTCGGCGGCGCGGCGATGGCGAAGCGGGGCGAATTCTGGCTGACCGTACACAGCCGCGTGGACTTTTACGAGCCGGCATATCTGATGGACGCGCTGACGGCGCAGACCTGGCCGGAGCGCTGCGAGGGCCGCGACATCCGCTGCTTCCGCAGCTACCGGCTGACGCACGGAGAGAAGACCGTCGCCCTCGGCCGGACGCAGTGGGCGATCCTCGGGCCGGAGGGGAAGATCCTGCGCTTTGAGCAGTCCGGCTTCCCGGCGGATTTCCCGTTCCGGCCGGGCGCGGCCATCGACGAACCGCCCACGCGCTTTCACGACGATCTGACGCAGGACGAGCTGGTCTATCCCCACCCGGTCCGCGCGACGGACATCGACATGGGGCGGCACATGAACAACGTCGTCTACATCCGCCTGCTGCTCGACTGCTTCTCGGCGAAGGAGCTGGCCTCCGGCATGATCCGGACCATCGAGGCGCATTACGCGAGCCCCTGCCTCGAGGGCGAGACGCTCGGCGTCTTCTGCCGCCGGGAAGAAGGCCGCTGCCGCATGGCCGTCAAACATGCCGACGGCAGACCCGCCGTCCTGGCGCAGGTGATCTTCGGATAAAAGATGCACCCCGGACGAGAGTCCGGGGTGCGTCTTTTACGCGGTGAAGGTATAACGGATCATGACGCCCTTGCCGTCGCCGGTGGTGATGACGGTGTCACCCGCGGCGTTTTTGCCGGAATCAAGAATGGGGTAGCGGCCCTGCTCGCGGACGTAAGCCTCCGGGCTGTCGGTCTCGATCTCCCGGAACTCCTTGTTCGCATGCGCCTCACCCCCGCAGGGGTTGATGGTCTCGATCAAAACTTCATATTCTTGCATAAGATCACTCCTTTCTGCGAGTAGTGTACCACAGACCGGCCCGAAGATGCAAATAGGCAGATTTCACGATTTGGGCGGTCCAGATAATTAAATTGGGATAATTTTATAAATGCATGATGTTGGAAGTGTTGCGCATTTGTCATAGCTGAGATATACTTGAATCAGACAGAAGAAATAAAAACCAGAGCGGCAGACACGGGATCCGAAAAGGAGAAGTTGAAATGAAAAAAGCAATTACATGTGCTTCGCGCCGTACTGTTTTCTGTATTGTGGCCTTGCTCGCCATTTCCGCGTGTCTTGGAATCATGGCGGCAGTTTTGCACAGACCACAGCCTGCAGCGACCGGCCTGTCGATTCGGATGAACGATCAGAAGATCCGGCTGTTTGATACGCCGGAGGACGCGTTATCTGCGGCCGCAGAGGCTCCGGCGGCAGCAGAAGAAAATCGGCTCAGACTATCCTGGGAAGGCGGCGCCCTGACGCATAATGTGCAGGCCTATATGCGTGCGGCGTCCGAGGGAGAACAGGGGCTGCAGACATCGCCGTATGCAGTCGTATATAATTTCACACCGAAAAAGACAGAAGATGTGATGTACCTTCGCGATATTACGGATGGAGAAAAAGCGGACGGCACGCTGATACAGCTGGAATTTGTCTCGTACTCGAAGAAGGGGGTTCCAAGCTTCCGCTACGCAATCCTGCCGCTGGCATGATGCCCGCGTAATATCTGATATCAAGATACCCGGAAGCGCTGCTTCCGGGTATCTGTTCTTTTATTCTTCCGGGCTGAACTGGTCTTTGCCGACCGAGCAGAGGGGGCAGGTCCAGTCTTCGGGGACTTCCTCCCAAGGTGTGCCGGGGGCGACGCCGTTGTCAGGATCGCCAAGCTCGGGGTCATAGACATATCCGCAGATATCGCAGACATATTTCATGTTCAAATTCTCCTTTATTCTCAGCCGCTGAGCCGCTCGGAGAGGACTGCCATGATCTTATCGTGGCAGCCGCCGCAGCCGGTCGAGCAGCTGGTCAGCTTCTGCACCTCGGCAAACTCCTTTTCCACGTCGGAAAAGTGCGCGCTCCTCTGTAGCGCGTTGTCAATGTCCGCCAAGGTCACATGCTTGCAGTTGCAGATCACGGTGTTTTCCGTGTATTCCATCTTACTTGAAGTAGCGGTCCAGCAGGCCCTTGAGCGCGCGGCCGTGTCTTGCTTCGTCCTTGGCCATTTCGTGGACGGTGTCGTGGATGGCGTCGAGGTTGTTCTGCTTGGCGCACTTGGCGAGGTCGAACTTGCCCTGGGTGGCGCCGAATTCGCAGTCGACGCGCCACTTGAGGTTATCCTTCGTGGTGGCCTTCATGTTGGGCTCGAGATCTTCGCCGAGCATCTCGGCGAACTTGGCAGCGTGCTCCGCCTCTTCATAAGCGGCCTTTTCCCAGTACAGGCCGATCTCAGGATAGCCCTCGCGGTGGGCGATGCGGGCCATGCACAGGTACATGCCGACCTCGGAGCATTCGCCGTTAAAATTGGCCTTCAGCTGGTCGAAGATATACTTCTTGTCCGCCTCGGAGATGTCGGGGTTGTTCTTGACGGTCTTGGCGTAGATGCCGTACTCATGCTCGGCCGCCAGGGTCAGCTCGCCCTTGACTTCCTCGAACATGTTGCTCTTGGCATGACAGACGGGGCATTCTGCCGGAGCAGCGTCGCCTTCGTAGATGTAGCCACAGACTTTGCAGACAAATTTCTTCATGATGATTTCCTCCGTAAATGTTGTTTTGTATTTGTGTTGGTGGATGGTGATTACTGTGTGTCTTTTTTCATGCAGGCCGCGCAGACGCCGCTGACGGCGATGCGGCAGGTCTCGACGCTTGCGCCGGTCTGCTGCTCGACCTCCTGCAGGGTATCCGCGGGAAGCTCGAACCAGTTGATGTCGCTGACGGCGCCGCAGACCCGGCAGATGAAGTGCGCGTGCGGGTCGGTGCGGAAGTCGAACCGCTCAAGCCCATGGTACACGCCGACGGAATCGATGGTCCCTTCGGCCTTGAACATGGCAAGATTGCGGTAGACCGTGGCGAGCGAGAGATCGGGGATCGTGGGCTTCAGCTGGTTGTAGACCCATTCCGCCGTCGGATGGCTGGTCGTGCAGCGCAGACATTCCAGGATCGCGTCGCGCTTGCGGCTGTGCTTTCGGACGATAGACATGGGCAAGGCTCCTCGCTGAATCAATATTGATAATAATTATCATTACGGTTATAGTATATCCACGGGACCTGCATTTGTCAAGAGGGTTTCAGAAAAATTTTTTCGTATAAGAAACCGATGGGATCGTCGGTGCCTTACGCCTCCTCTCCGCGGATCAGCGTCACAAGCGCGTTTGCGAGGATGCGGGCAGAGCGGAGCGCCTCGGCCAGCGTATTGCCGCTGGCGCCGACCTCGACGAGCAGGGACCCCGGCGTCTCATGCTGGTTGAACCGCTCCGTGCGCAGGTCCAGATCCCGGCAGAGCCCGGGCGCGCTGCGGTTCAGAAGCGCCTGCAGCTTCAGGGCGTTGGCCAGATTCTCCTGCCAGTCCGGGTGGGGGAGACCGCCCTCGTCCGTGCCGACGACGAGCATGAGCTCGGCGCAGGCCTCGCCGTCCGGGTAGGCGGTCAGGGCAACGGGGACGCCCCCGGCGTCCTCCGCCGCGTCGCGGTGCAGGTCGAGCACCATCTGGATGGTGGGGTAGGCGGCAAGATAGCCCTCGATGGTCTGGCGCATGCGCTCATAGGCGCCGTTGTAGTTCGGGTAGTCGTTCGGTTCGGTGTCGTGCAGGACTTCAATGCCCGCATCCTGCAGGATCTGCGCGATCTCGTCTCCGATGCGGATGACGGAGTAGCGGCTGTCCTGCGTGCGCAGCTCGTCCGACTCCGGGTATTCAAATCCGGCCTCCATGGTATAGGCCTCGCTCGAATGCGTATGGACGATCAGGACGGTCGGCCCGTCCTGCTGAAAATCGAGGCTGCTCGGCTGCAGGAGCAGCGTCTGCTTGTCCGGCGTGTAGCTGCAGGCTCCGGCGATCCGGATCCCGTCCGCCTCCTCGGCGGAGAAGACCGGCGGGGTGTAAGTGGGTTCTGGTTCCGGTTCCGACGCGGGTTCCGGCTCTGCTTCCGGCTGCGGCTCCGGCGGGACGATCGGTTCCGGCGCGGCGAGGATCTCGAGCGTCAGGATGTCCGGCTCGGGTGCCTGCGCCTGCGGCGCGCGGCCGAAGGCCTCGTCGACGGCGGCCGCCGCGCCTGTCGCCAGCAGCAGCCGGACGATCACGGCGAACGCCACCAGACTCATGCAGAAGCGGTTTTCGATGCTGCTGTTTTTCATATGCTTCGCCTCCATCCAGAGTATATGCGCGGGAAGCGGCGGGCAGAACCGGAGCTTTTAGCAAGAAAATCGCAGCTTCCGGCGACTTTCCCATTGAATTTCCCCATCGGTTCGATTATAATACAGGGTAAGTATGAACATGCGGGAGGAACAGGGCGTGGCACAGGTTTTGGCAGTCATCTCCGGCAAGGGCGGCACGGGCAAGACCTCGCTCTGCGCCGGGATCGCGTCGTGCCTGGCCATGGACGGCCTGCGCGTGCTGTGCATCGACCTGGACGTCGGCCTGCGGAATCTCGACATTGCACTCGGGATGCAGGATGTGGCGGTTTTACCGTTTACGGCGCTCATGCGCGGGGAATACTCCCTGCAGCAGGCGACGCAGCACCCGACGCTCGCGAGCCTCTTCCTGCTGACTGCCCCCGTGACCGAGGATCCCGAGACGATCGACGCGGACGCGTTCGGCCGGCTGCTGGACGCGGCGCGGGACGCCTTTGACTGGATCCTGCTGGATGCGCCGGCAGGCGTGGGCGCGCTGTTCCGGATGGCCACCCGCTATGCGGACGAGGCTGCGGTCGTGGCGCTGGCCGACCCTGCTTCACAGCGGGACGCGGCCCGCGCGGCGGAGCTTCTGCTGCAGGAGCGTGAGATCCCGGCGCGCCTCATCGTCAACCGGGCCATCCCGCGGCTGTTTGCCCGGATGCACGCGACGGTCGACGACGTCATGGACGGCGTGGGGCTGCCGCTGCTCGGCGTCGTGCCGGACGATACGGCGGTGACGCTCGCCGCGGCGGAGGGAAAGCCGCTGGTCCAGTACACCTACCACGGCGCGGCATTGGCCTGCCACCATATTGCCGGGCGGCTGTGCGGCAGGCGCGTGCCGCTGATGAAGATCACAAACCGGTGACCCCGGAAAAGCAGAATTTCGAAAGCGTACATAAAGGAGCTGAGCGTATGAACATCACCCTTATGGCACACGACAAAAAGAAAGAGCTGATGGTGCAGTTCTGCACCGCGTATAAAAGCATCCTGTCCAAGCATTCGCTGTCCGCCACGGCGGCGACCGGCCGTCTGGTGTCGGAGGCAACGGGCCTGCCGGTCACGCTGTTCCTGTCCAAGAGCCAGGGCGGCCACCAGCAGATCGACGCGCGGATCGCCTATAACGAGATCGACCTTGTCTTCATGTTCTCTGACCCGAACGATACCGACCCCTGGGAGGATCAGCGCATCATGCGCACGCTCCGCCTGTGCGATACGTACAACGTCCCCTGTGCGACCAATTTGGCCTCGGCGGAAATGCTGATCCTCGGGCTGCAGCGCGGCGATCTGGATTGGCGTATGATGATGAAAAACAAAAAATCGATCCGATGACCCGCAATGACGCGGAAGCAGTACCGGACCCTCGCCTGCGCAGAGAGAAAGCCGCTTTGCTGAAAGGCTTTTGCAGCGAACCCGGGAAGGACGTCCGCCGAGCGTGCGTATAAGGCGCGAACGCGCCGAAATCGCCGGTCCGCGCAGCCCGGAGCCTGCGCAAAAGAGGGGGGATCTTAAAAATTCCCCGAATTTGGGTGGCACCACGAAGCAAGCATGCTCTCGTCCCAAACCTGGGGACGGGAGTATCTTTTTTACGCAAGGCCTTCCCTGTGAGGGGGGAAACCTTTGGCGTGCGTTCTGTAGGGGCGGGGCTCTGCTCCACCCGCGCAGGAGGCACCGGTTTCACGATCATCTCCGGCGAATCCGTACTGCTCTTCGGGCCGATGTGGGCATCGGCCCCTACGGCCCAAGCATCAGAAAGCCAACGGGCGGAGCAGAGCCCCGCCCCTACAATCTGCCCCGCAAGAAGGTAACACCTATCAAAATTTCAGTCGCACCTTCTATTGATAGCAAAAATTCTACGGCAACTAGTTACAAATTTGATACCCCCGTATCAGGAGGCGCATACCAAGACGCCCGCGAGGTGACTTCCGAGTGGAACGATGCTTAAAACATTGGTGCTTACCTGAATTCAGATGCAGCACGCACCAAACGCGTCCCCAAGCACTCTTTTCTTCCATATCTTTTCTCTTGCGAGAGAAAAGATATGGCCGCCGGAGGCGCGTCAGAAACGACCACGACGGAACGAATC